>FWPU01005106.1_pt1 | contig 29251 bp, 28 predicted proteins | sample 2228361 | NCBI WGS metagenome assembly FWPU01 (sample SAMEA103939777, study PRJEB20133) | metagenome | reverse complement strand
GTGGGTGTTGCGCGAGTATGCGTCGCGTTCTGATGAAATCACTCTGCGGGCGATTGAAGAAACGCTCTCGCTTCAAGAGATTTATGAAGAAATTTCGTTTGAAGAGGCATAGAAATTGAACTCATGCAAAACACGGTAAAGAAAACATATTCGCTGGAAGAATACCTTGCGCTTGAAGCCAAAAGCGAAGACAAGCACGAGTATTACAAGGGCGAAATTTTTGCGATGGCAGGCGGAACATTCCGACATGCGCAAATTGCTGAAAATGTGTTTGTTGCGCTACGTCGCCGTTTGAAAGGAAAGCCGTGTCAGCCCAAAAGCAGTGAAATGCGTCTTCAGACGCCGAGTGGGCTTTACACTTATCCAGATGCGTCGGTGTATTGTGGCAAGCCTGAATTAAGCGAGGCGCAAACGGAACTCAAAAATCCTGTGGTGATTGTGGAAGTGTTGTCGGCGAGCACGCGCAGTTACGACCGAGGCGAGAAGTTCAGGCTCTATCGCACGATTGAGTCGTTTCGTGAGTATGTGCTGGTGGAGTCGGAAAGTGTGTTTGTGGAGCATTATTCCAAGCAAGAGACGGGCGAGTGGGTGTTGCGCGAGTATGCGTCGCGTTCTGATGAAATCACTCTGCGGGCGATTGAAGAAACGCTCTCGCTTCAAGAGATTTATGAAGAGGTGAGTTTTGAGACACAGCCGCAATAATTATTCGTTGGGCGTCTTTTTTTGAAGCGATTGAATGGTTTGGTCTTGTTCGGCGATACGGGCGTTGAGTTTTTGAATGGTGGCGTCGCGCTGTGAAATGGCGGTATTGAGAGAGCGAATGGTGGCGTCGCGCGAGGCAATGGCTTGATTGAGCGACTCTGTTTGTTTGTCTTTCTGGCGCAGTTGTGCTTGCTGTTGTTTGATGAGCGTTTCTTGCTGTTTGATAAGCGACTCTTGCCGACCGATTTCGCGTTGAAGCGATTGAATGTCACCTTCTCGAAGCCGAATGGTATTCAGAAGCGTATCGATGCGCTTGTTGCACTCTTCAATCACAAGGTTGTGATTGGCGATGGCTTCCTCGAGTCGGCGATTTTCTTCTAATCGTTCTTGCAGTTTGCTGGCGGATTCCCCGAAATCACGAATCACATTGCTTTTGAATTCATTGACCTTGTCGTATTCGCGTTTGAGCGAATCGAGTGAGCGTTGCTTTTGGGCGACGTCTTGTTTCAATCGTTCCAATTCTTCTTGATTGCAGGCTGAAAGCAGGAAGAGAAGCGAAAGAAAGGCAACGTGTTTCATGTTGGATTAGTAAGAAACTTGAAGTGTTAAAAGGTTTGCCGTGCCGAGTTCGTTGGAAAAGGGCACGAAAGCGTAATCGAAGGTGAAAGGTCCGTAGCGAATTCCGATGCCCCCTGAAAGACTGCGCGAGGCGTTTCCGAACACATATCCGAATCGAACCCAAAACTGTTTGCGAAATTCGAATTCGCCGCCGAAACTCAGGAAAGTATTGCCTGAAAAAACGCTTTCAAGATTGCTTTCGAGCAAAAGCGTGCCGCCCAGCGAAGTGAGCGAAACGGGATACGCCGCACCAGCACGAATCATGGTCGGAAGCGCAGTGGATTCTTCGCGCAAGGCGTTCATAGAGCCGAGATTTTGAATCGATGCCGCCAGTGTGAGTGGATTTTTTTCAAAGCGATAAGCGGCGGAAAGGTCGGCGGCGTAGCCACTGGCTTCATCGATGAACAATTTTTCATAGATGAATTTTCCCGTCAGCGCGAGCGAGAGTTGCTTGCCGAATGGACGCGCGTAAGAGAAGGCGAAAGCGGCATTTTGCGAGTCGAACAAGCCGTCGGGTTCGGTGGTGGCGCGAGTTCGAATCGGAATATCTCGCACCGAAAGCCACGTGAGCGAAACGCCCCACGACGCACGTTCGCCATGGAACTTTGCCGCAATAAAACTGCTGTATGTATCAAAGATGTAGAGATTTTGTGAGAAGAGAACAGACGAGCTTTCGCCGTCGGTAAGTCGGGCGGGATTGTAGTAATTGGCGGCGGCATCGGTCGCTGACGCCGCGCCGACGTTCGCCATCGCTTGTTCGCGCGCCGTTGTGCCGATTCTTAAAAAAGTTAAACCCGTTTCTTGTGCAAAGAGCGTTGCGCCGCTCAAAGAGAAAAACAGCCCCAGAAAAAATCGCATGGATTGAAGTGAGTTGATACAGAAAGTATGCGAAGATACAAGAAACGCCTTCGCAAAGACAAGGCAATAACTTGTGCCGTAACGCTTCAAAGCGTTGAGTATAAAATTTGTAAGCGAAAACACAATTTTTTATATTCGCAACCTTTTTGGACGTAGTCGTAATCGGTTCTTTTCTCTGAAAGCCAAAGAGCAAAACAAATTCTCGCCGCGAGTAACTCATTCAACTAATCATCTAAACCGCCGCAACAATTGCACATGAGATTATCGGAATTTCGCTACAACCTTCCCAAAAATTTGATTGCTTCCGTTCCCAAAGAGCCTCGCGACAAGTGCAAGATGATGGTGCTTGACCGTCGCAAAAAAGAAATTTCCGACTACAAGTTTTCCGACATTACAAAGTTTCTCAAAAAAGGCGACGTGTTGGTGCTCAACGACACGAAGGTATTTCCCGCTCGGCTCTACGGACATAAAGAAAAAACCTCAGCGAAAATCGAAGTCTTTTTGCTTCGCGAACTCAATAAGCAAATGGGACTTTGGGACGTGCTGGTTGAGCCGGCGCGAAAGGTTCGAGTCGGAAATAAAATCTACTTCCCGCAAGATTTGGTGGCAGAAGTCGTCGATAACACCACTTCGCGCGGCAGAACGATTCGTTTTCTCAACCCCGACATTGATATTTACGAGATGGTGGAAAAAATCGGCTACATGCCGATTCCTGATTACATCAAGCGTGAGCCCGACGAAAAAGATAAAGTGCGCTACCAAACCGTCTATGCGCGCGTGCCTGGTGCAGTTGTTGCTCCTGCCGCTGGACTGCACTTTACGACGGAATTGCTCACGAAAATCAAACGCATGGGCGTCGAGATTGTCTCAATCACCCTGCACCCTGGACGAAGCGTCTTCAGCCCGATTGAAGTCGAAGACATCTCAAAACACAAGATGGATTCGGAATATGTGAATGTGCCTTACTCGACGGCGCAGAAAATCAACGAAGTGAAGACGAAGAAGTCGGGGCGCGTGGTTGCCGTCGGCACAACAGTTTGTCGCGCGCTGGAAGCACACGCTACTGTTGAAGGACGCATCAAATTCGGCGAAGGCTGGACGGATAAGTTCATCTATCCGCCTTATGATTTCAAAGTCGTCGATATGCTGATTACAAATTTTCAACTTCCTGAAACGACGCCGCTAATGCTCGTTTCCGCCTTTGCAGGACACGACTTGCTGATGAAGGCTTACAAGCAAGCCATGAAAACCGGCTACAAGTTTTTAGCATATGGCGACGCGATGTTGATTTACTAACTCACTTCGGAAGTCAGGCTTGTGTCGCTACGTCGGTTTTCAACTGCCACAACGGTCTATACCGCCGTCAGCACGCTTGGAAAAGCGATGAACTTTTTGCTTGTGCCGTTTTACACGCACGTCGTTCCGCCCGATGAATTCGGCGTCTATAGCGCGCTCTTTCCCTTCTACGCCGTAATGCTCATGATTTATCAATACGGCATGCCCTCCGCCATTATCAAGTTTTACGCCGAAGCCAAAACCCAAACCGATAAACAGGAATTCGTCTCAACGCTCTTTGCGATGCAAGCGGCAAGTGCGCTCGTGCTTTCGCTCTTGATGGCGGCGTTTGCGTCGCCAATTTCGCTTTTCTTCATTGGCAGTTCCAACTACGCTGATTCCATCGTCTTAATTGCCGTCAGCCTTTTCGTCGAAACGCTTGGGTTCAATTTGCTCTGGCTCATTCGTTCCGACAATCGATTAGCACTCTTTGCGTTCATTTCGCTTGCGTCGCTCGCGCTCAATATCGGCGTGGCAATCTGGCTCGTGCCGAAAGGGAATTATGTCTTCAATTTGTTTGTGGCACAAGTGGTGGCGGTTGTTTTTACCTTTGGCGTCGCGTTTGTAGCAAATGCAAAGTTGTTCAAACGCTATTTCAACAAAGACCTTGCAAAGAAACTTTGGCAGTTTGGGTATCCGCTTTTGGGCTACGGCATTTTATCGGTATTGCTCGATTCGCTCGATAAAGTGTTGGTTACACGGTTGATTTCAAAAGAAGCGGGCGGAATTTACAGCGTAGGCTATCGCTTGGGAATGGTGATGGCAATTCTGAATGTGTCGTTTCGAACAGCACTCTTGCCGTTTTTTGCACAGCGCGTTGAATCCCACTCGCCGAAGGAAAACGAAACGCTCTTTGTTCAAATTTTCGCGCTTTACACAACGGGGCTGGCGGCGATTTTTTTAGTGCTCTCGTTTTTCGTGCGCGACTTTATGACGCTGAAAGTTTTCGGCTATTCGCTTTTCAAGCAAACTTATTTGCCAGCGGCAAGCCTGACGCCAGTCGTGTTGCTCGCATATTTGATTGCCTCGCCGACGGAGTTCAGCAAAGCGGCACTTACGAAGTCGGGCGATACAAAAGTCTTGCTCAACGCGGTGCTATTGAGTGTGCTCATCAATCTTGCGCTGTTAGGGATTGTGATTGGCTTTCAGCCAAGCGAGTTGGTGTTGACACTTCAACTCGTGGCGTCGGCGACCGTTGCATCATATCTTTTCAATGTGATTTATTTTTATCGCAAAAGCAGAGCCATAGACCCAACGCCGTATCCGATAGGACGCTTTGCGTTGATGGTGATGATTGCCATGTCCGCCGTCGCGCTCAATGAACTGCGCTTGAATGTTGAACCCTTTTGGCTTCGTTTAACCGTGTGCCTCATGACGATTGGAATTATCATCGGAATCGGATTAGCCCCTGTTTGGAAAGCGAAATGGTCAAGAAGCGCAACATGAAAAATGTGAAGCCTCTTGCCTATATTCGTGAAAGTTTTTCACATCACTTCAACGACACTTCAACAATGGATACTTACTATAACCCAGCAGACCTCGTCAAATTTAGCCAAGTCGGCGAAGGCAATAAAGAACTGATGGATAAATTCTTTGCGTGGTATGGCGCAGTTTTTGCCGAAGGTGCGCTCAGCGAGCGTGAAAAAGCCTTGATTGCGCTTGCCGTCGCACATGCCGTTCAATGTCCATACTGCATTGATGCTTACACGCAAGAGTCGCTTTCCAAAGGTGCGACGCTCGAACAGATGACCGAAGCCGTTCATGTTGCTGCTGCTATCAGAGGTGGCGCATCGCTGGTTCACGGCGTTCAGATGAAAAACGTCTATCAAAAACTTTCAATGTAAAACGCATGGCAACCGCGACCAAAAGTTTGAAATCACTTCACCATCCGCTTGCTTCCACAGAAGAACAGTTGAAAATCATCGATGAACGCTTAAAGCTTCCTGCCTTCGATGAACGCTTCAAAGAGACAGGTGAATCGGAACTTCGTGCAACGGGGATTGAGATTTTTCAGGTCAATGTCGGAAAACTGTGCAATCAAGTCTGCAAGCACTGCCATGTTGATGCGGGTCCAGACCGACGAGAAATCATGACGCGCGAAACGTTTGAACTCTGTTTGGACGCATTGGCACGCACCACGATTCCAAAAGTCGATATTACGGGCGGAGCACCTGAAATGAATCCGCACTTTCGCTGGTTCGTTGCCGAAGTCAAACGGCTCAATCGCCATGTGATGGTGCGTTCTAATCTGACGATTTTGCTGGCAAACGGCTACACCGACCTGCCCGAATTTTTCGCCGAGCATGCGGTCGAAGTGATTTCGTCGCTTCCGCATTACACGCCGTCGGTAACCGATAAACAGCGCGGTGAAGAGGTCTTTTCGCGCTCCATTGAGGCTATCAAACGGCTGAACGCGGTTGGCTATGGCAAGGAAGAAACCGGTTTGGTGTTTAATCTCGTCTACAATCCTGTCGGAGCATTTCTGCCACCGAATCAAGCCTCGCTTGAAAAAGATTACAAGCGCGAACTTTTCAAGCATTATGGCATTGTGTTTAATCGCCTTTACACAATTACCAACATGCCGATTAGCCGCTTTTTAGATTACTTGTTGGTGTCGGGTAATTACGAAGCCTACATGACCAAACTTGTGTCGCAGTTCAATCCTGCCGCCGCCAAAGGCGTGATGTGCCGCAATACGATTTCTATTGGTTGGGACGGCTACCTTTACGACTGCGATTTCAATCAAATGCTCGATTTGAAAGTCGGCTACGGCGCACCTGTTCATATCAAAGAGTTCGATGTTGAAAAACTCAACACGCGCAAAATTGTAACACGGCAACACTGCTATGGGTGCACGGCGGGTGCAGGGTCGAGTTGTGGCGGCGCAACTACATAATAATAGTGTTGAGAATGATTCAAATCGTTCCGCTTCAAGCCACACACAAAGAGCCCATTCGCAAACTGCTCTGGGAAACCAATGCCTTTCGAAGCGATGAAGTCGAAGTCGCGCTCGAGCTCATCGACGAGTGTCTCACTTATAGCGCATTCAATCCTGAAAACTACCAGATTTACTCGGCGATTGAAGACGGCAAACTTTTAGGCTACGTCTGCTTTGGGAAAACGCCGATGACGCTTTCCACTTACGACCTCTATTGGATTGCCGTCGCACGTGAAGCGCAAGGCAAGGGCATTGGAAGGAAGTTGTTTGAATTCACCTGCAACGAAGTGCAAAAGCAAGGCGGCAAACTCATTGTCATTGAAACTTCCTCGCAGGCGCAATACGAAAAGACGCGCCGCTTCTACGAAAAAATCGGGTGCCAATTAGAAGCAACGATTAAAAACTTCTACCGCGTGGGCGACGATAAGCTGATTTACACAAAGCATCTTTGAATATCCATGTCGTATCAACCTTCAATTTCAGCGCGGTCTCCGATTGGCATTTTTGATTCTGGCGTCGGCGGCTTGACCGTGGTGCGCAAACTGCGCGAACTCTTACCGAATGAACGGCTGATTTACTTCGGCGACACGGCACGCGTGCCCTACGGAACGAAGTCTGAACCGACCGTACGCAAATATGCCGTCGAAGATACCGCCATGCTCTTGCGCTATGAACCAAAACTCATCGTGATTGCGTGCAATACAGTTTCCGCACTTGCGCTCGACGCAGTCGCAGAAACGGCGAAAGGTATTGGGGTTTTGGGCGTCATTAAAGCCGGCGCGGCACTTGCAATTGAAAAAAGTGTAGAGAAGCGTGTCGGCGTCATCGGCACACAAGCCACGATTGCCTCTTATGCCTATCAACGCGAACTGCATCGATTGAATCAAGAGGTGCAAGTCTTTGCCAAAGCCTGTCCGCTCTTTGTGCCGCTGGCAGAAGAAGGCTTTGCATCACATGAAGCATCAAAACTCATTGCGAAGGAATATCTGGCTGAATTGCTCGACGCGCACATCGACACGCTAATTCTTGGTTGCACGCATTATCCGCTCTTAAAGCCGACGATTCAAGAAGTAGTGGGCAAAGGCGTTGAACTGATTGATTCCGCCGAGGCTGTCGCGCGCGAAGTGAGAACCTATCTTGCCGACCGACATCTGCTTTCTGACGCTATGCCTGAACCGCCACGCATTCTCGTCAGCGATATGCCCCAGCGATTCCGAACCATCGCAGAACGCTTTCTCGGTTTCGAACTTGGCGAAATTGAACTCGTCTCGCTTTAAACAGGTAGTGCGATTAAAGTGTGTTTTCATGCTGAAACAGAGTCGAACCTCACCCTGTCCCGACTTTGTCAGGACGTCCCTCTCCTTTTGAAGGAGAGGGAAAGATTCCGCAACGCACAAGCAAGGGTGAGGTCGCTCCACTTCATCGCGGAAATGACAAACACAAGATTGTTACACGACTCTTTAAACAAAATCCAATCAAAGCACTTCTAAAATTTTGGATTTCACAACGGGCTTTTTCGCACTCACCTCAATTGCCGCGTCAAGACGAGTGCAGACGGGCGCAATCGCTTTTTTGTCGTCCGTGAACACGTCGGCAATCACATCGCCTTTTCTGACTTTATCGCCAACCTTTCTTCGGAAGAGAATCCCTGCCTTCGGATCAATGGCGTCTTCTTTTTTCATGCGTCCTGCGCCGAGTGTGATGGCGGAAAGTCCGACTTCAAGCGCATCAATGCCTGAAATGTAGCCGTCTTTTTTTGCGGTAACTTGTTCAGTGAGTTTTGATGTTGGATACTTTGAAAAATTTTTAAGCGGCGAAATATCCGCGCCTTGTGCTTTGGCGATGTCTAAAAATTTTTGGAAGGCTTGTCCGTTTTCAAGTTGGCGTTTGGAACGCTGAATGCCGTCTTGAATGGAGTCGGCTTTTTTTGCGAGCCAGAGCATTGCACCTGCGAGCGTGAGCGAAAGCTCGAGCGTATCTGAGACGAGTGTGTCGTCTCGTCCCTGCAAGCACTCCATACATTCTTTGACCTCGAGCCAATTTCCGACGGCATAGCCGAGCGGCTCGTCCATTGAGGTAATGAAGGCTTGAACGCGCTTGTTGTAGCTTTCGGCGATTTGTATAAGCGTTTTGGCTAATGCTTTTGAATCGGAATAGGCTTGCATAAATGCGCCCTTGCCCGTTTTGACGTCGAGCACGAGCGCGTCGAGACCTGATGCAATTTTCTTCGACATGATGCTTGAAGCAATGAGCGGAATGGATTCGACGGTTGCGGTTACGTCGCGAAGCGCGTAGAGCAGTTTATCGAGCGGCGCGATTTCCTTTGTTTGTCCAATCAAGGCGCAGTGGTGTTTTTGGAGCAGTCGGACAAATTTTTTTTCGGAAAGATGAACGTTGAAACGGGGAATGGATTCGAGTTTATCTAATGTGCCGCCCGTGTGTCCGAGTCCGCGTCCAGAAATCATCGGCACGGCGACACCGAGACTTGCAACAATCGGCGCGAGAATGAGTGAGGTCTTATCGCCGACGCCGCCCGTTGAATGTTTATCAACCTTCGGCGCACGAATCGCCGAAAGATTCACCACCTTGCCGCTCTCAATCATTGTTTTGCAAAGCGCGTTCATTTCGGGCTTTGAAAGCGAGCGAAAAAAAATCGCCATCAACATCGCCGAAACTTGATAATCAGGAATTTTGCCGGAGTGATAAGACGAAAAGAAAAAGCGAATTTCTTCTTCGGTGAGCGCGTCGCCTTCGCGCTTTTTGCGAATGAGTTCGACAGGATTCATCGGGTTCAGAAAAATTTAGACGCGGCGCAAGAGCAGTAAATCTTGAAGCGTTTTGACGCCGATTTTTTCAAACTGCTTGAAAACACGAGCCGCAACTTGCGCCGTTACGAAGGCATCGCCAAGTGCATGGTGGCGCGCTTCATGTGGAATATGATATTTCTCGCAAAGTTTATCCAGTTCATATTCTTCCATTCGGTGCGGATTGAGCAGTAAGTATTGCGAGGAGTGCTCGGCGGAGTCGACGGCGTGCGCAAGCTCAACCGTGTCGGTGAAGTAGTTGATGAGCGGTCGTCCGTAGAGCCGTTTCATTTCAGAGCCGATAAAGCCAATGTCAAAAAGGGCATGATGCGCCACTAACACATCGGCTTTGATGAAGTTCAAAAATTTCGGTAAGACCTCGGCAATCGAGGGCGCGGCGACAGTTTCAGACGGAGTGATAAAATGCACTTTCACGCTTTCAGCAGAGGCACAATGATTATCGGGATTGACAACAGCATAGAACGTATCGTTCAAATCAACTCGGCAACCCTTCATGCCAACTGCGCCGATGGAAAGCAATCGGTCGCCTTTCTTTTCTTCAAGTCCCGTTGTTTCGGTGTCAAAGACGACGAAGCGCAAATCGCAAACGGGCGTTTTTTTGTCTGGAAGCGATTGCAAAAAATAGGCTTTGACGCGGTCATCTAAATCGGCAGGAAGCACGGGCGTTTTACGAAATAAAGTCTCGAGCCACATATTTGTTGTCAAGTTGATTGGAAGATTGTTGCGGAAAGGTAAGACGAATTCCGATGTCGTGCAAAACCATAAAGGAAGTGGAAAGGAAATCGTAGAGAGATGAACGTTCATTGGACGGAACGGCGACGTTCTGTATCTTCGTCCTTCATTTTTGAATCAAACTCTTCGAATGTCGATTCCTTTATTCATCAAGCGCGGCTTGATTTTTGCCTTCATCTTTTTGCCCCTTTTGCCGATGAGGCTGTTGGGTCAAGACGCGATTCAGCAGTTTCGCGACCAATCTTCCGCCTCGCAAGCGACAGGTGAAAGCCGCTCATCGCTCCTTAAAAATTACTTCTCGTCATTTTCGCAAGAGCAAAATCTGTTGGATAGAACTTCCGTCTTGCCGCAACCTTCTGCGTCCTTACAAGCCATTCCGCTTGAAGAGGCGATTGACGCAGAAAAGTATGTCTTAGGTCCTGGCGATGTGATTGAAATCAGCATTTTCACGCTCACGCCGATTACATTTCGCACGACGGTTTCCGCCGATGGTGCGCTGACGCTTCCAAATGTTGGCGCGGTTGAAGTGAGCGGAAAAACCTTAGCCGCCGTCAAACCGGAACTGTTGTCGCAGTTATCAAGGCAGTATAAGAGCAGTTCGATTTCCATCACGCTTCAGCGTCCGCGAACGTTTTTAGTAACGGTTACAGGGGCGATTCGCACGCCGGGAAAGCACATCGTCTCGTCCGTCGACCGCGTCGATAAAGCCGTTCTGCTTGCCAATGCGCCGCCGATTGAAAACAACACGCTTGCACCAACATTGCAGACAGAGAAATTGAGTAGCGACCGACTTGCCGTGCGATTGTATCCGAACTACGCGCCAGTGCTTCAACCGTCGCTTCGACGAATCAAGGTGCATCGCAAGAGCGGGGAAGTGCTCGCGTGCGATTTAATTCGATTTTTTATGACGGGCGATAAAACCATGAATCCCATGTTGCAGGAAGGCGACGAAATTGTGGTGCCAAATCTTGCCGTAGAGCAAGTGGAAAAAGTCGGCATTTACGGCGCGGTTCAAATTCCGGCGCTGTATGAGTATTCACCGTTTGATAGTTTGACAACCCTCTTCAAAATCGCACAAGGCGCGACGCCGAATGCGGATTTGGAAAATGTGCAACTCGTCCGCAAAACCGCCTCGGGCTTTGTCTCAGAGCGCATCAATGTCGCGGAGATTTTGGCAAATCGTGCACCCGATATTCCGCTCTTGCCTAACGACCGCATTCAAGTGCCTGAAAAAAATACGCCGAAAATCGGCAATGTAACGGTGAAGGGAGAAGTCAAATTTCCCGGCTACTTTGCCATTGAAGAAGGCAAAACCACGTTGAAGGAAATCATCAAACTGGCGGGTGGCTTTACGGATAAAGCACTGCTGAACGGCGCAAAAATCTATCGCAAATTGAAACCCGAAGACCCTAACGCCAAAGAGCCCATTGCAATTACCGACCCAGTGTTTGAACGTGCGCGCATTCTTCGCGGCAGCAACCTCAATCCCGAAGAAGCCCAAACCTTTGATATTGATTACAATGCGCGGCGAAATTATGTGTCCGTCAATTTCAAAGAAATTTTTGAGCAAGGACGCAATGAAGATGTAATGCTCAAAGATGGTGATGTGATTCTGATTCCAAAAAACGAACAAACCGTGTATGTCTTTGGGCAAGTTCGGCGACCGGGTTATGTGAAGTATGTCAAAGGCTGGACCGTGCGCGATTACTTGCAGGCAGTCGGCGGCGAAACGTCTGAATCGACAGGCGACGTGAAAGTGCTCAAACTCAACGGCGACGAGTGGAAAACGCCAAGCGAGACGGAGATTGAACCCGGCGATTGGATTGTGGCACCGAAAAAAGTGCGAAAGACCCTTGCGCAAAGCGTCTCCGAATACGCACCCATCATTTCACTTTTCACAACCATTGTAACTTTGGGCGTATTGATTTTTCAAGTAACACGATAGAACGATGGAAGAAACCGAACTTCAAACATCAACTGCGGCGAAAGAAAACGGACAGACGAGCGACCTTGTCGCAAAACCGCTCTGGGCGCAATGGTTAGAAGTGTGCATTCGCTATCGCAAGTGGATTATTTCAACAACGCTCATCTCAACGGCTATCTCGACCCTCATCGCATTCGTGCTTCCTGTGTGGTTCTTGTCTTCTTCGGTAATTATTGTTGGACAGCAAAGCGATGTGTTCAATTTATCTAAACTGCTGGGCGTCAGTGCAGGGCTTGCCAGTGACTTGCTTGGCAAAAATAAATTGTCCGATGAAGTTGACCGATACGAAGCGATCTTCAAAAGCGAGCGACTGCGCCTTGCTCTCATAGAGCGGTTCGATTTAATAAAAGTCTATGGATTTGATGACCCCAGCGTTAAAGAACCGATTCGCAATACGCTCAAAGAACTTGATGCCAATATCTCCTTCAAAGACAATAGAAATGGTACGATTACAATCTCTGCACTCTACGAAAATGACGCCGAAAAAGCCGCTGAAATGGCACAATTTATTGTGGCGATGATGGACTCTATCAACCGTCAGCTCACTACGGAATCGGCTCGTAATCAACGCTTATTTATTGAGCGCAAGTATGTTCAAGCACAAAATGAATTAGCACAAGCAGAAGAGGCTCTGAATACCTTTCAAAAACAATACAAAGTGGCTGAAATTAAAGACCAAATTCGTGCCAGTTTGGACGCATCAGCACAACTCGAATCAGCCGCCATCACAAGTGAAGTAGAATATAATGTGCTCAAAGATGTCCTTGGTGAAAATCACCCGCAAGTTCTTCAGTCCAAAGCCAAAGTCCAAGAGATGAAAAAACAACTCAAACGTTTTGAACAAGGGGGATTGGATTCAGACTTGATTATTCCGTTTGAAAAAATGCCAGACTTAGGCATGGAATATCTTAGACTCTATCGAAATGTGCTATTGCAGACCAAAATTTTAGAGTTTTTGACTATTCAGTATGAGCAAGCCAAAATTCAGGAAGCCAAAGACACACCGATGCTTCTGGTTTTAGATAAAGCTCGCGTCCCTGAATGGAAGGCAAAACCAAAGAGGCTCTTTATCATTTTGGGTGGAATGATGCTTGGTTTTCTGATGTCTGTGGGAGTCATTCTGCTCTATCTTCAGACCCAGAAAGCGGAATTTCAACGCTGGAAATTTTACTTTACAAGCCTAATGAAATCCGATGTCTAATTTTCAAGTTTCACCGTCAGCTGCGCAGATAAAATTACCACTTCTACAACTATCCATCATTTGTGCGGGTTTAATTTTAGGTATAGGCGGCTCTTACTTCTTACATCCGCTGTTGCCGTTGGGGCTGATGTCTGTGGTGTGTTTGTTTATCTTTCGTCAATGGATACGGTTCGAGTGGCTGTTGTATGCGATGATGGTGATGTTTTTGTTAATTAGTCCAAACGTGCCGCCGCATGAAAAGCACTTTCGCTCGCCCATTCTCTTGAATTTCTTATTAGCACAAGATTTATTGCTTTTGGCGGCACTATTTCTCTTTATGGTGGCACTAACCACAGAGCGTGTTCAATTTCCAAAGCCAAACACGCTTGTAGAAAAAGCCTTTGTGCTATTGGTAATTTCATTTTTTTGTTCATTGATAGTAGGGGTTTGGAAAGGCAATCGCACCGATTATGTGTGGAGCGAGGCAAGAGATTTCGCATACTTGCTGTTGTTTTGGCTGATAGTAGCCTATTCAGGTCGCTTTGAAAATGTCTATAAATACTTCCTTGTTTTCATTGGCTGTTGTGGGGCATTTGCAATTTTCAGCATCGTAGATGCGGCAGTGCGCTATAAGTTTTCTCGCTACAATTCAGGAATTTCTTTCTTGCTATTGCCTGGTTTCATCTTCTCAATAAGTGCACTTGTGATTCAAGCCTTTAAAAAGCCAAAAGCGTTATTGGCAGGATTATTGGTGACAGTTGCGCTTGCGATATTGGTGTCGTTCACGCGTGGCTTGTATCTGGGGGTTGTTGCTGGACTATTAGCAGTGATGTTGTGTGCGGGCACGAAGCAGACGCTTCGGTTAATGTTCTTGTTAGCAATTGCTTCGAGTGTGATTATCGCGGTTTTATTTCTCCTCAATTTGACGCCTGATTTTTTAGTGCGTCAAACCGTAAATCGTGGCATGGAAGTCGCTGGTGAGATTGATATAAGCACCGCAGAACGCGTCTTAGAAGTTGTGGCAGTCCTGAACGCTTTCCCCAATCACCCCATTTTCGGAGATGGCATCGGCGGAACAATACGCGTGTATCGATTTACAGATTTGGTCGGCAAAGCGGGCATGACCGATTGGTGGTTTATTCACAATAATTATTTCCAAACTTTGCACAAGCAAGGATTATTCGGACTTCTGATGTTGCTATTTCTGTGGATTAGCACGGTTTGGAAGTCTTATACACTTTACAAAGCAGAAGCAGAGCCGAAAAAAAAAGTTATGCTACTAACCGCACTTGGAACATTCGTTGGATATATGGTTATCTCTATCACATCGCCTGTGATGACATACTCAAATACAAATTTCTTAAATGCGCTGTTGTTCGCAGTGGTGGCAATTATTGCCAAGGAACAAAGCCATGCAAGTAACAGTCTGCAACGATGAGCCTCAAAAAGAGATTGGTGATAAACTCAATTTTTGCCGCCCTGCCACGCATTCTTGGCTGGTCTCTGACAATTTTCATTACACCTTATATTGTTCATCAATTAGGAATTGCACGGTTTGGAACTTGGACATTGCTCTCCTCTTTATCCAGCTACCTCTTCTTGTTGGATTTTGGCTTTGCAAGTGCGATTGCTCGCTTTGTTGCTGAAGCAGATGCGGTTCGAGATGATAACCGCTTGTCTAAAATTTTTTCCATTAGCGTGTTTCTGTATGTTGCCGCAGGCGGCGCGATTGCCACGGTGCTTCTGGTTTGGCAAGACGAAATTTGCAATTTTCTTCGTTTAGAAACAGCCGACCCCTTTGAATTGAAAGGCGCATACACGGCAACAGTGTTCAGCTTTTTGTTCTCCATGTTCGCTACGGCGTATTTGCAGATAATTGATGGATTGCAAAAAATGAACATCAGTGGCACAATTACATCGCTGGCGATTATTTCAACAAATGTTTTGAGTGTGATTATAGTCTATTTAGGTCATGGCATTTTGGGGCTTGCCGTAGTGTCGTTGTGCATAAGCAGTGTAATGTTTGTGAGCAGTCTTGTTGCCGTGCGTAAAAGTATTCCGAGCCTGAAATTCAGCCGATTTGAGTGGGCACTATTTCGTTCAATGCTCAAGTATGGTAGTCAGTTGCAGGTTTCTTCACTGCTTTATGTGGTTGTGATTCGGACGGAAAGCCCAATTATTTCAAGCATGCTTGGCACAGTGGCAGTCGGCTACTATCGACTGGCTAATGGGCTTGCAGGGCTTTCTCGCGATATTCCCTCGCTCTTGCTTTCAGCCCTGATTCCAACGGCGACAATGCTACATGCAAGCGAGCGCAAAGCAGAACTGCAACACCTTTACACGCAAGCAAACACATACCTAACATTTTGTGCGATTTCAATAGCAGGCTTTTTTTTCTGTTTCGCAGAGTCACTGTTGCGCATGTGGCTGAATAGCGACGAGTTTCTCCAAGCCGCCTTGCCAATGCGCTTGATGATTATTGGGTTTTGTGCCAATATCTTGACGGGCGTTTGCACATCACTGGCACGAGCAATTGGACAGGCAAAACAAGAAATGCTCATCAATTTGGCAATCTCCGTCATGCACATCTTGCTCAACATCGGATTGCTCTATCAAGTAGGAATGAACGCAATAGGATTGGCAACCGCACTGGTGCTTGTGCCAATGAGTGCACTGTTAATTGGGCAACTGTCAAGATATTTTGGTGCCTCGCTCCTGATATTTTGGAAGCAAAACCTGCTACCAAACTTGTTGCTTGTTGCCCTGTCGCTCTTCATTGCACGCACGGTCTATGAACTGCTTAGACCGCTACTTCATCAAGCGATTTCAACAATAAGACTGTTTGAGTTTGTGGCACTGCTAATCGCAGGAAGCATATTTTTGACCATACAAGTGCTGTTAGGAGCACATTTTGGGATTGTTCAGATTGATGACCTGCAACTGCTACAAAAGCGTAAAGTGTCATGACGATGAACCCAAAAGTCTCAATCATTATAGCAAACTGGAACGGAGAAGCGATTTTGGAAAATTGCCTACGCTCAATTTTTGAGTGCACTAAACAGGTTTCATTTGAAGTAATTGTCGTCGATGATGCTTCTACAGACCGAAGCGTAGAACTAATTCGCACAAAATTGCCGAATGTACTTGTGATTGAAAATCAAAAAAACATCGGATATGCGGCGGCAAATAACCGTGCCCTTGCCGTTGCGCGAGGCGACTATTTGTTGCTACTCAACAACGACACGATTCTACAAAACGATGCAGTTGGAGTGATGGCAACATACTTAGATGAGCATCAAGATGTGGGCGTCTGTGGCGGCACATTATTGAATTTAGATGGGTCGCTTCAACATTCATTCGGCAATTTCCCGTCGCTGAAAGTCGAGTTAGTTGGATTGCTCTCACTGCACCGATTTTACCGCAGAACATATTCGCCCGCGCTTGGCGTGATTCCTTACAACATTCAGCGTCCGATTGAAGTGGAAATGATTGTAGGTGCAGACTTGATGATTCGAGCAACATTAGCGCGCGAGCTCGGCTTGTATGATGAAGCCTTTGACGCCTATTTTGAAGACAGCGACCTATGTTTTCGTGTCAGGAAAAAAGGGTTCAAAGTGGTCTATTTACCAGAGCCGAAAATCACCCATCTTTACAGCTACACGTTTGAAAAGTTGGATAAAGTCGAGGCACAACGCCTGTCGCGCAAAGTGCGCTATATGGCAAGCGGTTACAAACGCTTTTGTAAAAAGCACTATTCGTATTGGTGGGTGCTGGTTGCGCTGCGATGCTTAACACAACTGCGATTGTGGCTTCAGCATGCCTTGAAAGCCATGCTAACACGCGCCCCGAAATCGCGCCAACTTTCAGCAGAATATCGAACTGCCTTCTGGGCACTGATTTCTTCTTAAAAACAATGAAAATTTTAGTGGTTAGCCCCGTTCTTCCATATCGAAATGTTGGACATGGCGGGGGAGTGATTTTGTTTCACTTGATAGAGGCACTTTCAAAGCATCATGAAGTGGCATTAGCGGCAATGTATGAGCCGTCAGAGACAGAAAAAATCGCCGAGGTGAAAGAAACGTTAAAAGTGGTTTGTGCAACACCGCGATGCGAAACCAGTGCTGAACGCCTAATGACAAACGCCTTACAAGCCGTTTTTCTTCAAAAAGCAAAGATGTGGGTCAGAGGTTTTTTGAACGATGCCTTTTCTGTGCCAACACCTGATGTGAAAGCATTTTCAGATGCCGTGCTGGCTCATCTGGCGCAGTGCGACTATGATGTGGTTCAAGTTGAATTTCCACAGTGGCTGTCATACCTCGTGCGTCGAATTCGTGCAAAAACAGTTGTGGGCGTGGCTCACGATGTGGTGTTCAAAACCTATCAACGAATGCGCTTTCAGAAAAAACATGCACTACATCGCTTCATCGCAAGTCTCCGCTACATGCTTACAAAGCGTAATGAATTGCTGACCTATAAGCAGTTGCGATGTGTCTATACCTTGTCAGATTTCGATAAACGGCTGTTGCTTGAAGCAAATCCAACCCTAAAAGTTGAGGCACGACTTGCAGGGTTTCCAATGCCAGTAATTCCCCCAGCATGTAAGCGGGACTCAAAAATGATTTTATTTGTTGGATACTTGGCGCGCGGCGAAAATCAAGATGGCGTTTGGTTTATGATAGAAAAAGTCATGCCACTTGTCTGGCGGCGACATCCAGAAGCGGCTTTTCACATCGTCGGTGGCGGCGCACCAAAACAGATGCTCGAACTTCATAATGGAAAAACCATCATTTTTCATGGCTATCAAGAACAGTTACACCCATTCTACCAGCGCGCACGTCTGATGGTTGTCCCTGTTTTTATCGGTGGCGGAATTATTACAAAACTCATCGAAGCCCTCATGAATGCACTCCCCACTGTCTCAACAACAATTGGCAATGAAGGCGTGCAAGCGCAAGCAAATGAATCCATCTTAATTGCAAATACAGCAGAAGACTTTGCAAAACACATCAACAGCTTGATTGAAGACGATGCCTTGCACCAACGCCTTGCACAAGCAGGAAGACGGCACTTTGAAAATTATTTCCACATTGAGCGTGTTGTGCAAAAATTGGAAAAAAGTTATCGACAACTTTTAGAAACGAAAACAAGATGAAATTGGCTAATGTAACGCGCCTATTCAGAAATATCTTTCAACATCGATTCGGAACATGCACGATTTGTGGAAAACGCACGATATTCTTGTTTTTCAACGAACAGCTTGCGCCGCATGTGCGCGAACAGTTTCATTGTGTCTTTTGTAAAAGCGTTTCACGACAGCGTCACGTGGCACTCGAGATACTGCGAGCATTTGAACGCAAAGAAACTTCTATTCAGGACGCATTGCCATTTCTAAAAACTCTGAAAATTTATAGCGCATCTTCGACCGATGCATTAAGTCGAGTGCTATCACAAAACAATCCGAACTGTGTGCTTTCAGAATACTTTCCTGATGTGCCGCTTGGTGAAGAAAAAAACGGGGTGCAGTGTCAAAATTTAGAATCACTGACATTCAAAAGTAACGCTTTTGATATAGTAATTACGGAAGATGTTCTCGAGCACGTTGCTAATGTGCAGAAAGCATGGTCAGAAATCCATCGTGTGTTGAAAAGTGGCGGTCTGCATGTGTTCACCGTGCCGCTGAAATTTGATTCGCCAACGATTGAACGCGCTATCATAAGGGAAGATGGCTCAATTCAACACCTGCTACCGCCTGAATATCACGGCGACCCTTTACGCGGAAAAATTCTGGCATTTAGAACATTCGGATATGATATTTTTAACACGCTTGCAGAAAGCGGATTCAGTGCGGCGCTATCGCTGACACGGTTTGAAGACACGCACAAACACGCGATTGCAGATAGTTGCGTTATTGTCAGCCAGAAATGCTAAACTTTCAAGCAGACCCCAGCAGAACAAAGCATGTTATCGATTATCATTTGTAGTGTATCGCCATCATTCAGCAAGCAGGTTGTGGAAAACTTTGCTCAAACGGTGGGCTGTGAGCATGAGTTCATCGTGTTTGATAATCGGAAGTATCAGTATGGCTTATGCAAGGTCTATAACCTTTGTGCAGAGAAAGCCAAATATCCCTATTTGTGTTTTGCGCATGAAGATGTCATAATTGACACAAACGGTTGGGGAAAAAAACTCATATCACATGTTCAAAACGATGAAAGCATTGGAGCAATTGGCGTGGCAGGCATTGGCTTTGTCAGTGAGCGTGCTAAGCCCTCAACGCCAAGAGCGGCGGCATTCTTTCGGGTCAAACACATCGACAAACACACAGGGCGGCGTGCTCATATCTGGCGACCAAAAGCTCAAGAAGGCTTGTTCCAAGTGGCAATTCTTGATGGTCAGTTTATCTTCACGACCAAAAAGGTGTGGAGCGAATTTCCCTTCGACGAAGCACGCTTCACGCATTTTCACCTCTACGATTTGGACTTTAGCATGCAAGTCAACACACGCTATAAAGTGATGGCAAGCACAGAATTAGATATTACCCATTTTTCCTTCGGAACATATAACGACACGCATCGCGCCTTTTACCAAAAGTTTATTGAAAAATGGAAACATCGTCTCCCGTTGATAATCATGCCTGAGACGACATCACCGACAACGATAACCAAAGTCTTCACGCACGACATCTTAAATCATCTTCGAGATGGCAATCGTGAACTTGCAAAGCGAAGCTTCGAGCATTTGAAACGACACGTCAAAGGCTCTTCGTGGCAACTTGGGCTTCAATGTCTGTTGCTCACGCCAAGCGTATTGCTTTCAACCTTGCGACCCTAAACATGACAGCGACCGTCAACATCTTGCTCTCAAGCTACAACGGCGAACGCTTCATTTCCCAACAGCTCGATAGCCTGCTGGCTCAAACATATCCAAATATCCTCATTCATGTGCGTGATGACGGCTCATCTGATAAGACCGTAGAAATTGTTGAATCGTATTGCCGCATGCATGCAAACATTCGCTTAACAAGAGGTGAAAATCTGGGTGCTGGCAAAAGTTTTTTGCAACTGTTGCTCCACGCCGATGAACAATGCGACTACTTTGCCTACTGCGACCAAGATGATGTCTGGAAACCAGAAAAAATTGAACGAGCCATTGCCATGCTCCAAAAAGAAAACCCAAGAGAGCCAATGCTATACTTTTCAGAATTTGAAATTGTCGACGACAAACTAAATCGCCTTGCGTCGTCAAAGTCCTTCGATCGCTATGATTTTAGAACCGCACTGCTTCAAAACATTCCGCTTGGCTGCACCCAAGTTTGGAACAAAATGGCGCAACGACTGCTCTCAAAACATCCGCCAACTGTCTTTTACATGCACGACTGGTGGAATTTCCTCGTCATTTCTGGTGTCGGGAAAATCGTCTATGATTCAGCGCAAACATTGTGTTATCGTGTTCATAATCGCAATGTATTTGGACAAACCACGTTGCTGTGGTCGAAGGTCAAAAACCGATGGAGATTGTTGCGAAAAAAACAGTTGCCCTTGCTTTCGGCGTGGCGGCAAGCCGTAGAGTTCGAGCGATTATTTGCGCCGTATCTGGTGCCTGAACAGCGAGCGATACTCTCGAACTTTACGCGCTCAAAAGAAAATTGGAGAAAGCGCTTGCGCTATGCATGCTTTGGTGAAGCGCGACGTGTCTCTGCGCTGGATAACTTTATCTTTAAGGCAATGGTGATTTTCAACTACTACTAATCTGCTGTGAACGCCAACACACCACCATATTCGCTTGCCCTTGTGCACGAATGGCTTTCCATCATCGCCGGCTCTGAAAAAGTCGTCGGCGAATTGCTCGCGCTCTATCCTCATGCCGACCTCTTTACGCTCGTCGATTTCTTTGACGATGAAGCGCGAAGGCTTGTTCACGGCAAGCGCGCCCAAACGAGTTTCATTCAGCACTTGCCCTTCGCGAAAACACGCTTCCGAAGTTACTTGCCGCTCATGCCGCTTGCAATTGAGCAATTTGACGTCTCCAAATACGACGTAGTGCTGTCAAGCCATCACGCGGTTGCCAAAGGCGTGCTCACGCATCAAAATCAACTGCACATTTGCTACTGCCACTCGCCCATGCGCTATGCGTGGGATTTTTATCACGAGTATCTGCGCGAAGCCAAATTGGATAAAGGATTGCGTGGCATGATGGCTAAACTGCTTTTGCACTACTTGCGCATGTGGGACGTCGCGAGCGCAAATCGAGTCGATGTGTTCGTCGCCAATTCGAACTACATTGCGCGGCGCATTAAACGCATTTACAACCGCGACGCCACCGTGATTTATCCGCCCGTCGATGTGGAAAAATTCGAGTGCAAATCCCAAAAAGATAACTACTACCTTGCTGTTGCGCGCTTTGTGCCTTACAAAAAAGTCGATGTGATTGTGGAAGCTTTTTCGCGAATGCCCGATAAAAAACTTGTGCTCATCGGCGAAGGCGATAAATCTGTGTTGAAACGCGCCACACGCAACATTGAAGTGATTGGATTCCAACCGTTTGAATCGCTCAAAACTTACCTTGCCTCTGCCAAAGCCTTTGTTTATGCGGCAGAAGAAGATTTCGGAATTACAATCGTCGAAGCGCAAGCCTGTGGAACGCCTGTGATTGCCTTCGGAAAAGGCGGCGCAACCGAAACCGTGATGAATGGAACAACAGGCGTTCTTTTTCAACAACAAACCGCCGAAAGTTTGATTGAAGCCGTTGAAACATTTGAGCAAATGACGTTCGAGGCGGTTGTCATTCGCCAAAACGCCGAGCGGTTCAATCGCACCGTCTTCGCTGAAACCATCAAAACATTTATTGATGAAAAATATCGCGAATTTCTTCAAGCCGCTTCTGCTCCCTAGCCTCTTGTGTCTTGCCACCCTCAATGCGGTTGCGCAAGTCGAGACCGTCCCGCTTGAAGCCGATTTTCATGCGCAGAACATTTATGAGTTCCTTAAAGAAATGCGCGTCAAAAAAATTCTGCGCGACTATCGAGACGATATTCTCACGCTTTCCCGCGCCGAAATCATCAAACATCTGAAAACGATTGAATCGCGTTGGAGCGACCTTTCCGAGACCGAAAAAAAATTGACCAAACGCTTTCAACGCACATTCGAGAATCCCGAAGAACACCCAAATGATTACACCTATTTTTTCGGCACGATAGATGATGCTCCGAATCACTTTCGCGAAATGTTCAGCGATAAAGAGAAACTGCTCTTTTATGCCCGCGATGGCCAGAACCGATTGTTCGTGGAAACCTTTGGAGAGTTAGATTTCACCGAAGACCGCCTGCGTAATAATTCCTTCATCGCACAAGGCGGATTCCGTTTTCGTGGAACGCTCTTTGAGCATTTAGGCTTCAATCTTGCGTTTATCAAAGGCGTAACGCTCGGCAGTCGAGAAACAATGCTCCTGACGCGTCCCGACGCAATTTACAATTTCAAATACCTTGAAAACATCGACGGCACCCCCAGCATTGATTTCACTGACGGCTACTTGCGCTATCAATATGAGCCAAAAGAAGACGTGATGATTTTTGCGCAACTCGGGCGCGAAAAACTGCGCTACGGCTTGGGATACAGTGCCAGCCTCACCCTTTCAGGCAATCATCAAGACCTCGACGCGATTCGCTTCGGCATCAATTACAAACGCATCTCTTTTACTTCCATTCACGCTTCAACTTCGGGCAACTTTTTAGATACGCTTGGGCGAATCATTCCACGAGGGGAGCGATACACGAAGTATGTTGCAGCACAACGTCTGCGCCTTCTGCTGCCTGAAAGGCTCGCCGTCGGAATCGGCGTGATTACTGTCTATCACGGACGCTTCGACCTTGCCTATCTCAATCCGTTTCAGTTCCATAAGTTCGCCGAGCATTCGCTTCAAGACCGCGACAATGTGGCGATGTTCTTCGACATTCAAACGCACTTTCTCAAAAACATCGAGTTTCAAGCGTCATTTTTCCTTGATGAAAATTTAGACTTCTCAAACTTGAACTTGGAGCGGAACAAGTATGCGTTTCAAGTGGGCATGTTTTGGTATGAATTTCTGACGCTGAAAAATCTCTCGTTCATCGCTGAATACACGCGGGTTCGTCCTTACACTTACACACACTTCGATGAACCCAATTCATATTCGGCGTGGGGCATCGGGCTTGGTCATCCAATTGGACCGAATGCCGACGAGGTGTATTTGAAGTTGGCGTATAATCCAACAGATTGGATTCGTCCGAGCATTGAGTTTCGCAAGCGTCGCAAGGGCAACAACATCATAGATGAAAATGGAATTTTGATTCGCAATGTCGGCGGAGATTTGCTTCGCCCTTACGAGACGTTTCAAGTCGACCCGATTGCGCCGTTCCTCGATGGAGAGCGTATAAACACAAATTCGCTCACCTTGAATCTTCGCATAGAACTGGTGCGCAATTGGGTCATGGAAGCGCAATATACCTATCGAGAAGAGAGTTTCCTGACGCGTGGCGCAAGTGCAGTGCAGAGTTTTTATACCCTACGGCTCTCGGCAGAATACTGACACGGTTGATTGTAAGTTCTTCGCTATTTTCACATACCATTTCAAAACCATAATTCCAGTGTTCAACCATGACAATTCAACACATCGCAGTTATCGGCGGAGGAACAATGGGCAACGGCATTGCACACGTGTTTGCCCAACACAACTTTCCCGTAGTGCTCATCGACATCAAACAAGAGCTCTTGGATAAAGCCCTCAACACCATCAGCGCGAATTTAGACCGACAAGTCAAGAAGGGCATTTTGACAGAAGTGCAGAAAACCAATGCGCTCAAAAACATTACAACAACGACCGATTTGAGCAGTGCCGTCAAAAACGCTGACCTTGTCGTTGAAGCCGTCAATGAAAACTTCGAACTCAAACAATCCATCTTCAAAACGCTCGATGAACACTGCAAGCCATCAGCGATTCTTGCGTCAAACACAAGCTCAATTTCAATTACGAAACTTGCCGCAGTAACCAAGCGACCTGCACAAGTCATTGGCATGCATTTTATGAATCCTGTGCCCGTGATGAAGTTGGTCGAGGTCATTCGCGCCTTGCAAACGTCGGAGGAGACATTCAAAATGATTGAAGCAACGGCGAAAACGATTGGCAAAGTGCCCGTCAGTTGCAACGACTATCCCGGTTTCATCTCAAACCGCGTGTTGATGCCGATGATTAACGAAGCCATTCAATGCGTCTATGAAAACATCGCCACGCCCGAAGCGATTGACGACATCATGAAACTCGGCATGGCGCACCCGATGGGGCCGCTCACGCTCGCCGATTTCATTGGATTGGACGTCTGCCTTGCGATTATGGAAGTGCTCTATGAAGGCTTTAATGATTCAAAGTATCGACCGTCGCCACTGCTCAAAAACATGGTTGCGGCGGGCTACTTGGGGCGCAAGTCGGGACGCGGATTCTACAAGTATGATTAAGTAACCTTTCTTGTTGGAACATGACCAAGCAAACACCGCGCTTGCGCGTCTGTGGCATCTTTATTCAAAATGAGCATGTCTTGTTAGTCAAACATCGGCGGTTTGCAGAAAGCATTCAGTTTCCAGAAGAGTCCTGGATTTTGCCCGGCGGCGGAGTCAATTATGGCGAAATGCTCACGCAAGCACTCAAGCGCGAAGTCATGGAAGAAACAGGCTACACTTGCGAAGTCGGGCAATTAGCGTTCATCAAAGAACTCATCTTTCCATTTGAGGCAGAAAAAGAAACGAAACACCACTCCGTCTCGATTGCCTTTTATGGCAAAATCACAGGCGGCAAACTCATCACAGGGCGAGACCCCGAATTTGGAGAGCATCAACTTATCGTTGAAAGCAACTGGCTTCCGCTCAAACGGTTAAGCGACTATGTGCTCTATCCGCCGTTTCTTTCAGGATTTTTGAAGTCTGGATTTGAACATGAATTTCCACAAACCGTTTCACTCTACGAAAGCCATCAATGAAAGCGATTGTGCTCATCAGCGGCGGCATGGATAGCCTTGTTTCAACGGCGATTGCCAAGCGCGACGGCTACGACCTTGCCGCCCTGCATCTCAACTACGGACAGCGCACCGAGCGCAAAGAGCTCGACTGCTTTGAACGCATCACGGCGCATTACGGCGTTAAAGAAAAACTCGTCGTCGATGTAACGCATCTTTCGCGCATCGGCGGCTCTTCGCTCACCGATAAAGCCATTGAAGTGAGCAGAGCCAATCTTCACTCCAAAGAAATTCCAACCAGCTACGTGCCGTTCAGGAATGCGAACATTCTCTCGATTGCCGTTAGTTGGGCGGAAGTCATCGGTGCACAGCGCATTTTCATCGGCGCAGTCGAAGAAGATTCTTCTGGCTACCCTGACTGCCGAAAAGAGTTTTATGCCGCGTTCAATCAAATGATAAAACTCGGCACGAAACCGACGACCGGCGTTCAAGTCATCACGCCCGTCATTGAAATGAAAAAATCGGCGATTGTCAAACTTGGGCTTGAACTGAACGCGCCGTTTGAACTTTCATGGTCGTGCTATCAAGAAAATGAAGTGGCGTGCGGCGTGTGCGACAGTTGCGCCTTGCGATTGCGTGCCTTTCAAGAAGTCGGAATCGAAGACCCAATCCCATATCGCACGCGCCCGATTTATTCGTGAGAAATAAGCCAGGCAAATTTTTCCAGTGAGGCTGACGGCGCATTTGTGAATTTATGTTTGCTTAATGCTCCTTTAACGTTGGCGTAATAGCCCGCCCCTAACTTCGAGCGATGTAAATCAAACGCCAACTTCTTCAATCAACAAAATCCATCTTCAAATGAAACTTCGCAACATCATGTTGAGCGTGTGCTTGCTCGCACTGTCAAGCAGTGCAATGGCACAACTGCGCTTGTCGCCGATTGGCACATTCCAAACAGGCATCTACAATGCAGGCGGTGCAGAAATTGCCGCACACGACCCCGCTACACAACGTTTATTTTTTATTGAGGCGCAAAACGGCAGAGTAGTGGTGTTAGACATTTCTAACCCCTACAACCCTGTGCCCACAGCGTTTTCGCCTATCAACTTGACAGACGGCTTTTTACCGAACAGCGTTGCTGTGCGCAATGGCATTGTCGCCGTTGCCGCAGAAGCACCAGTTAAAACTAACCCTGGACGAGTTTATTTTTACAACACGAATGGTCAACTTCAAGGCTTCGTTACGGTCGGCGCGCTTCCTGATATGATTACGTTTAATGAAGACGGAACAAAGGTGCTGACCGCAAACGAAGGCGAGCCAAACAACTACATTCTGCCGGGCAATATCGACCCCGAAGGCTCGGTCAGCATTGTTACACTGAATCTTTCCAATCTCTCCAACAGTCAAGTTCAAACCGTCGGCTTCGGCGATTTCAACGTTGGCGGACCGCGCCACAACGAACTGCCCGCGACTGTGAGAATCTTCGGACCGGGAGCAACGGTTGCACAAGATTTAGAACCTGAATACATCAGCGTGCTGGGAGATACGGCGTTTGTAGCGTGTCAAGAAAATAACGCGCTTATCTTGATTCGTATCAGCACCGCATCGGTAATTGCGATTAAAGGTTTAGGATTTAAGGACTTCAATCTTCCGGGCAATGGATTTGATGCTTCCGACCAAAATGGCGGCGTAATTGATATTCGCAATTGGCCTGTGCGCGGCTTGTATCAACCCGACGGCATTGCCGCATTTACACAAGGCGGACAGAAGTATATTGTTTCCGCCAACGAAGGCGACGCCAGAGAGTATGACGGCTTTGAAGAGTTGATTCGTCTGGGGAACGCAAACTATCGATTAGATACAATCACATTTCCTAATGCGGCAACGCTCAAAAACAATAACAATCTCGGACGACTGAATGTTACGACTGCAATCGGCGACACTACCGCCAGCGGCGCACGCACAGCGATTTACACCATCGGCTCGCGCTCTTTCAGCATCTGGACCGATGATGGCACGCTGGTCTGGGATAGTGGCGACCAATTCGAGCAAATCACCGCGCAACGTTTTCCGCAAAATTTCAACCCATAAAAATCGTAGCGACGACAAAGGTCCCGAACCCGAAGACGTCAAAGTCGCACGCATCGGCGACAGCCTCTATGCGTTCATTGGATTGGAGCGCATCGGTGGCGTGATGACCTACAACATCACCAACCCTAACGCCCCTTACTTTGTCGATTATGTCAATAACCGCAACTTTTCGGTAACGCCCAGCGCGGCAAATGTCAATGCCGTTGGAGACCTCGGACCCGAAGGCGTGCTTTGGATTCCTGCCGCACAAAGCCCAAACGGCAAAGGCTTGGTCGTATTAACCAACGAAATCAGCGGCACAGTAACACTCTTTGAAGCCAACGGCTTTGCCGCAACGGCAAGTTTGGACATGAACAGTAACAGCACGTTTGTCTTCCCGCAAACGGCAATCTCACTGACGCCCAGCGGCGTAACTGGCTCAAATCCGACAACGGTCGTGCGCTACACCGACGCGCCGCAAAACCCAACAGGCATCGTCGGAAATGTCTCGCAATACCGCTGGTTTATCCGTGTTCAGAATCTTCTGCTCTCCTCAATCAATCTCTCCATCAACCTTGCTCAAATTCCTGTGTCGGGAATTGTCAATCCAGCAGGCGTCGTGCTGTATAGGCGTTCAACCTTAGGTTCAGGCACATTTACAGTGTTGCCCACAACGCTTTTAGGCAACACCCTTTCTGCGACGCTTCCGCTCTCGACAATTGAAGGTTCAGACCTGACGTTTGAGCTTGCCTTCGGCTCAACGACCGAAGTCTTGCCCGTTGAACTCACGTCGTTTGTCGCCACAGCCAAAGCCAACACCGTCGATCTCGTTTGGAAAACCGCATCGGAACTGAACAACGACCGCTTTGAAATTGAGCGAAGCAACGACAACCTCAATTTCACCAAAATTGGATTTGTGCGCGGAAGCGGCACGACCACCGAAGCCAAAACCTACCGCTTCGTTGATGAAGGTGTATCGGGCAGACTTTACTACCGCTTGAAGCAAGTCGATTTTGACGGTTCATTTGCTTATTCGCCTGTTGTGGAAGTGCGCGTTGCGCCGCCTGCCAAGTTCGCGCTCGAGCAAAACTATCCAAACCCGTTCAACCCGACGACCACCATTCGCTACCAACTTCCCGCCACGAGCGACGTGAAACTGGAAGTCTATGACGTGCTCGGAAAAAAAGTCGCGACATTAGTGAACGGACGGCAAGAAGCGGGCACTTACAACTACACCCTGAACGCGAGCAATTTTTCAAGCGGCGTGTACTTCTATCGCTTGCAAGCAGGAGGGTTTGTAGAAACGAAGAAAATGATGCTGATTAAGTAAGGAGGTTGAAGGTTAGGGGTTGAAGGTTAGAGGTTGAAGCTATGAGAATAAATTCCCTCTCCTTTTAGGAGAGGGTTAGGGTGAGGTCAAAAGTTGGGGCGAGAGCACTCTCGCCCCTTTTTATCTTGATATCGGATTACAATATCGGACTCGAGTTGAGATGTGATTCTAAAAGTGTCATTGCATTTTACCAATACAACACCGCCATCAACACAGGCACGCTGAATGCACGATTGGCTTGGGAGTTTGCGCCGCTCTCGTTTCTTTACTTCGTCATCAACGACCAGAGTCCCATCGACAACCCGAACTCCACCAATACAGGCGCGTTCGCGCGCGAGACGCAAGGCATTTTTAAAATCAACTACATTCATCAGTTGTGAGGCATTTGCAGTTTGCTTTGCTAAAAAAAGACGCAAATCATTTGCATCTAAAAGCACAAAAGCATTACGTTTGGATTCAATTCATCACACAGAAAAATGATACTGACCATTATCAAAAAAGAAGTGATTGAAACCGTGCGCGACGGGCGGTATCGCTGGGGCGCGGGAATTGTGTTTGTTCTGCTCGTGGCGTCGCTCTTTACCGGTTGGCGCAATGTGGAATCGGAAATCAAAGAACTTCTGGCGGCAAAAGCAGGCGAGCGCCAGCGGTGGCAACATCATGCTCGCCTGAGTGAAGATGATCAGGTGGCGGCGCGAC
>FWPU01005102.1_pt1 | contig 29269 bp, 19 predicted proteins | sample 2228361 | NCBI WGS metagenome assembly FWPU01 (sample SAMEA103939777, study PRJEB20133) | metagenome | reverse complement strand
GAAAGTCCCTGGCCAATTTGGGCTTGCCCCGGGAGAAAACGGTCTTCGTCTCCGGCATCGGTTGCTCCAGTCGCTTTCCGTACTATGTCAACACGTACGGGGTACACGGCATCCACGGGCGAGCGCCGGCGATTGCCACGGGGCTGAAGATCGCCCGGCCCGACCTCTCCGTCTGGGTCATCACCGGCGACGGCGACGGGCTGAGCATCGGCACGAACCACCTGATCCATGCGATCCGGCGGAACGTGGATATCAATATCATCCTTTTCAACAATCGCATCTACGGCCTGACGAAGGGCCAGTTTTCGCCCACCACGCCGCTGGGGCATCCCACCAAGAGCAACCCCTACGGCTCGCTGGAAAACCCCTTGTACGCGCTCTCTTTGGCCATCGGATGCGAGGCCACATTCGTCGCCCGCAGCATCGACGTGCATCAAAAGCACCTCGGCATGGTCTTGGAACGAGCGGCCGCGCACAAAGGCGCCTCCTTCGTCGAGATCTACCAGAACTGCGTCGTCTTCTACGACGGTGCTTGGGACTATGCCACCGACCGCGACGCCAAGTTCGAGACGATTCTCGAGCTGGAACACGGCAAGCCGCTCATTTTCGGCAAGAACCGCGACAAGGGCATCCGCTTTGTCGGCATCGAACCGCAGGTCGTCTCGCTGGGCAACGGCGTCTCGGAGAGCGATTTGATCATCCACAACGAGAAGGCCGAGCAACCCACGCTCGCGTACTTCCTCAGCCGCATGCATCATCCGGAGTTCCCGGAACCGATCGGCGTCTTCCGCGATGTCGTGCGGCCGACGATCGACGAACTGATGGACGCGCGACAGCACGAATTGATCGCGAAACGAGGCGGCCCGCGCGACTTGGATCAGCTCTTCCGCGAAGGCGAGACATGGACGGTCAAGGATGACCCAGCCGCGCAGCCGGCGGCATGACGGGCTGCGGCGCACGCTTCGGTTTCGCCCCCAAGCTTCGTCTCAGTGTGGAGCCTTGCCTGGGGCGGTTCGCCTGGATGCCTCGAGCAGGGGGAAATAGGACCGGGAAGATGGAACGGACCAGAAGGCTGCTCTGTACCGCTTGCGGTTTCGAAAACTTGGCCGGGGCCGAGATTTGTTTGCGTTGCGGGGTCCCTCTGGTACACGAGCAAAACTACTCTCCCCGCAGCGCCCTGGAACGCAGCGTGCTCCACGATCGCATCGACCGCCTACCGCTTCGCACTCCCGTGTGCGTGCTCCCCGAGACTCCCGTGCAGGAAGTCTTGAAGGCCATGGTGGCCAAGGGGACGGGTTGCGCCCTCGTCGTGGACCGAAACGATGACCTGGTCGGCATCTTCACCGAGCGGGACGCCCTGTTGAAAGTCAGCGAAGACCTGGCTTCGCGCGGCGCTCGTCCGGTCGCCGACTTCATGACGTCGCCCGTCCAGTGCCTTGACGTCGACGATTGCCTCGCCTTCGCCGTGCATCGCATGGACGTGGGCGGTTATCGGCACATCCCGATCCGAGAAAACGGTCGGTTGGTGGGGGTCATTTCCTCGCGCGAGCTGCTGCGCCACTTCACGGAAGTGTTGAAGGACGCGTAGCTCGACGGCACGGGCCGCGGCGTTCCGCCGGGTTACCGGGGGGATGCGGCCGGTCCGGACGCCCTCGCCGTCTGAGGTCCGCTGCGCGGCGACTGCGTCGTGCCCGCCAGATAATTGTCGATGGTGGCACCCGCCCGCAACTTCTCGTAGTAATCCGCCATCGCCAGACGCAGCTTCTTCTCTTGCAAGTCCGCGGTCAACTCCGCGCGGACTTCTTCCAACGTGACGTCGACGGGCTTGGTCTGACCCAGGCAATAGAGAATGACGTACGCCTCCGGCCCCACTTGCACGATCCCCGAGATTTCGCCCGGCTTGAGGGAAAACGCCTCTTGCTCCAGCATGGGCTGGCCGCCGTGCTTTTGAATCGGGGCGATCTCGCCCCGCAAGGCCCGGGTCGTGGCGTCCATCGAGTATTGCTCGGCCAAGTCGCCGAAGTATTCCTCACTGGGGTTGGCCCGCAGCTTTTCCCAAACTTGTTGGGCGCGACGCAAGTTATTCAGGAGGATGGCGCGGCAGCGAACCCGCGGCCCATAATTGGCCTCGAACGCCTTCTGCAAGTCCTCCTGGCTGACGGCAACATTGACACCCACCAGCTTTTTCAGCGCCACCGTCGGCCAAACCGCATCCAAGCAATAGACTTCTTCCGTGATGCCCTGCTGCTGCGTGATGAGTTCGATCCACTTCTCCACGTTCGGCTTTCCGTCCGGCCGGAGCGACAGGTTTTGCCGCGCCGCCCGCTCGATCTCGGCTTGCATGTCCTCTGCGGTGACCGTGATGTTCCGTCGGCGGCACGCTTGCTCCAGCAGTTTCCGGCTGATGGTGCCTTCCAGCACCTCCTCGCCGTGACGATCGATGCACATCTCGGCCAAATCGCTCAAACGAATCGCCCGGCCGTTGATCAGGGCCGCCGTGTCCGGCATGCGGGCCCGCTTTTCCGGGTCGTTCCAAATATTCTCCACCCGGGCTTTTTGCTGCAATTCGCGAAAGACCTCCTGCGCCACGTCGCGGAGTCGGGCGTCCCGGGCCAATTCCTCCAGCTCGCCGCGAACGTCCTCGAACCGCACTTTCACCGCCGGAAGCCGTTCCTCGCACTTGAGAATCACGAATTGATTCCCGATCGGCAGCACGCTGGAAATCTCCCCCGGTTGAAGGCGGAAGGCCTCCGCCTCGATCTTCGGGTCGCCCACGTGCATCCGAATCGGCTGGATCAAACCCTTCAAGCCGGCACTCGCCGTATCCTCCGAAAAGTCCTTCGCCAGTTCGCCGAACCGTTCGGGGTCTTGCACCGCTTGGCCGCGGATCTTCTCCGCCTTCTCCCGGTCGCTGACCACGATCAAACGGGCCTTGACCGCCGGTCCGTAACGCGATTCGAACTCCTTGCGCAACTCCGCATCGGTCACCACCATTCGATCGCCGGCCAGCTTCCGCAGAGCCAACGTCGGCCAGATGATGTCTTTCTTGTATTGCTCCGGCTTGATGCCGCGCTCTTCCTTCAGCAGTTTCAGCCACGTCGCGACGGGCATGCCGAACCGCGTCGCCATCCGCTCTACCTCCGCGTTCACCTCTTCTTCGGTGACCGTCAGCCCACGCAACTGGCACTCCTGCATGATGAGGTACTTATTGACGACGCTCTCCAACACTTCGCTGCCGTAGCGCTTCAGGCATTCCTTGCCCAATTCGTCACGGGTGATCGGCTCGTTATTGACGACCGCCACGATTCGGTTCTGCACGGCAGGCCCGACCGGTACGCCGGTCACGGCCTCCGGATTTTGGGCGGGAGCGGATGCCGGCGCCGAGCGGGAAGCCTGGGCCGCCGCCGTAGCGGACGCACCCGGTTCGGCTTCCGCCGTGCCCGTCCTCCACGCCATCCGAATCCCCACGGCAAGGGCCATGACGGCCAAGACGACCGATAGAGACTTCCAGCGATAACCGCCGCCGAGGATGAGACTTGGGCTATCGGAATCCTTTCCACTCATGACGGTTCCTCCTGTAACCGCGTGATCGGATCGTGACGCAAGCTCGCGTGCGGGAAGGCCCTCGAAGTCAGACAGGTCGAGAGCGTCGCGAGTCGGGCGGAGTATAGCCCCCCTTCCGCCGTGCCGTCAAGGCCGATTTTCGGACGCCGCGACACGCCTTTCCAAAAGGATCGACAAGACCGCTCGGCACTGTTCGTCCGCGCGTGCCGATGGCACGAAGGGGATGCCTTCCATCAATGCCTCTCAACGCCGATCCCGCCACAATTCGCACCGCCGATTGCCGCTCTTTCCTCTCCGCCCCGGATAACGACGGCGCCGGTGCCGTCGAATTCGTACCGCGCGGAAGTCGCTCACCCTTGCGGAGCCGGTTTCGACGCCGGTAAAGTCTTCACCATCGCACGGTGACAGAGGCCGATCTCCTCGAACGGTTCGCCCAGGACCTGGTATCCCAGACGTTCGTAGAACGCTACGGCCGATTGACGGGCGTGGAGCACCATGCGGCGAAAACCTTCCTGCCGGGCCAGGGCTTCGGCGGCCGCCACCAAGGCCGTGCCGATTCCTCGCCTTTGGCATTCCGGTGCGACCGCCACTTGCCGCATCCGCATTTCACCGCCCTCGGCCGGCGTCAGGACCAGGCAGCCTACCAGGCGGTCGTCCTGGAAACAGCCGAGGTGGATGGACCGGGCATCGCTCAGCAATTCCTCCCGCGTGAACTCCAACCCCAACGGATCACGAAGCACCGCCTTGCGCAGGGCCAGCTCAGCCGCGTAGGCGACGGATCCGTATCCGATGACCCGTATGGCGTGGGGTTGCGACATGGCTTGGTAAATTCACTCACGGCGGCGATGCGGCCTCCCTTCGGCCGAGCTGTCCGCCCTAAACCGCGATGCCGGCCGCGGCATCCACCCGGCACAAGTCGAGCCGGCCGTGGCCAGGGCCGGCGCGCAGGACGACGTTCATAATTTGCTTGCCGGAGCAGGAGAATCGCGCCCGGACCCATGATAGAATACTTTCGGTTTGCCGGACAGGTAATCGGGTCCCCAGGCGTAGGAGGTCGCAATGATGACGCACGGTATCGTTCGCGCGGTCGCTTGGCATGGTGCGCTAATCTGCGGCATAGCCGCCGCGGTGATACCTTCGGATTGGTGCCGGGCGGAGCAGGCCGCGGCGCCAAAGCCGCCGTTGGTAGGTTTCGCGGAGCGCGACATCACCCCGGACATTGGGATGGAGCAGCCCGGCGGTTACGGCAAGTCGTACCACCAAAGCTTGCACGATCCTTGCAAAGTCCGCGCGGCGGTGCTGGACGACGGCGAGCGGCAGGCGGCCGTGGTGAGCGTGGACGCTTTGATCTTGCGCGAGCCTACGATCGCGGCGGCGCGGCGGGCGATCGAGCAGAGTTGCGGTTTACCCGGCGATGCCGTGTTGATTGCGGCCAGCCACTCGCATTCCTCCGGCCCGACCGGCATGGTGCTTCCCGGCGAGTTCGACGACGCCGACGACTGGGTGCGGCACTTGGCGTACGAAGTGGCCTCTTCGGCGGACAAGGGTTACCTGGAAAAGGTAGAAACTCAAATCGCGGCGGCGGTCTGCGACGCCTTCGCTGCGCGAAAGCCGATGTCCTGCGGCGTGGGCAAGGGCGTGGTGGAAGGCGTGGCCTTCAACCGCCGCTTTCGCATGAAGAACGGCCTGACTTTCACGCACCCCGGCCAATTGAACCCGGATATCGTCGAGGTCGCCGGACCCGTCGATCCCGAGGTCATCGTGTGGGGAGCCTTCAACGAGGCCGGGGCCCTGCAAGGCTGCCTGGTCAATTTCGCTTGCCACGCCACCACCAGCCCGGGAGGCATTTCGGCCAACTGGATCTATTACATGGAACAAGCGATCCGCGGGTTTTTCGGGCCGGATGTGGTCGTGCTCTTCCTCCCCGGTTTCTGCGGCGACGTCACGCAGGTGGACAACCTAAGCCCGCATCCACGGCCGTCCGGCGAGGATTGGGCCAAGTTGGTGGGCGGCAGCGTGGGCGCGGAGAGCATCAAGGTCCTATTGAAGATGCATCGTGGGGCGACCGTACCTATTCACACCGTCGTGAACCGGCTGACGATTCCGCGGCGCGCTCCCCATCCCGATCGAGTGCGACAGGCCTTGGAACTGACCAAGAAAGACCCCAAGGAGGTCGGCCACACCGACTGGATTTTCGCCGTGCAAACGGTGCTGCTGGACGCCATGATGAAAAAGTCGCCGCAGGCGGAAGTGGAATTGCAGGCCGTGCAAATCGGGCCTCTCGTCATTTTGGCCAACCCGGCCGAGTACTTCTGCCGCTACGGTCTGGAATTGAAACAGGGTTCACCGTTCCCGTTCACCATGCCGGTGGAATTGGCGAACGGTTGCGTGGGCTACGTGCCCACGGTGGACGCCTTCGCTCCGAACGGCGGGGGTTACGAGACGCGGCTGACCGCCTACAGCAACCTGGAGATTACGGCGGGAGATAAAATCCGCGACGGGTTGATGGATTTGAGCCGCAAGCTGACTCCCGGTCCGATTCCCGAGCCGCCGCGCGTCAATCCCGTGACCTCGCCCTGGACCTACGGGAACCTGGGGCCGCAATTGGAGTGATGGGGCGGCCCCGCGGCCGACGCCGTTTCAGCCTCTTTCCCGAAGTTCCGCCACGATGACCTGGGCGGCCGAAAAGCCGCTGCGGACAGCCCCTTCCATGGTGCCGGGCCAACCGGTCGCCGTCCAATCCCCGGCAACGGCCAACCGCGGCAGAAGGGTCTTTTGCGGCGGGCGTTGGGATTCCCAGTCCGGCCTTGGGCAGTAGACGGCCGCCTTTTCGCGAACCACACGCGAACGAAGCAGCCGAGCGCCCGCGAGCGACGGAAAAACATCACTCAGTTCCCGCGCCGTTATTCCGGGTAGATCCGTGCTTGCCGGAAGCGCGATGGCGTGGGCGGCGCTGATGACGACCTGGCAGTACCACTCTCGACCACGCAATGTCTTTCTTTCGGCGTCAACCCGCGCGGAGTCCGGCTCCTCGTCTTCCGGACGAAATACCCACTGCGAAAGGGTATTTAGTAGCGCGGCGTTGGGTAGGAAAAACCCGGGCCGGTCAAGCCACAAATGGACGCCGATGATCTCTGCCGGTTGAGGCGGAAGCGTGAATCGGGCAGCCCGTTCCGCGGCCAAGGATGGTCCCGAACGCTCAAACAGGCGGACGCACTCGCGATACGGCACCGCACAGACGACGGCGTCGCATGGTTCACTCGTACCGTCGGAGAGGCGGAGTAGCCAGCCGGAGTGCGTCGGCTCGAGGGCATCCACCGGCGTGGCTCGTGAGATGGTGACGCCTGCCGCTTGCAGCCGCCCGGCCACCTCTCCGTCCCAGAATCGCCGCAGCGAGAGCCGCGGCAGATGGAGTTCATAGCCGAGCCGCGAGCGCATCAAGCCTTCGACGACGACCTTGCGAGCCGCGGCCAGGGACGCGCGGTCGAGCGAGTCGCTGAGGGCGCTGAGCAGCAGCGGCTCCCAGAAAAATCGGACGGCGGCGGGTGATTGGCCGTGCCGGACCAGCCAAGACCCAATGGTTCCGGCCTCCGAGGTCTTTGGCAGGCGGAGCATTGCCCGAAGGATGGCGAGCCGGTCCGCTCGGCTTAGGAACGTGAGTCCGAGAAAGCTCGGCAGAAGGTGCAACGGCGGTGGGAGGAGGGGAAAGGCGCGGAACCGCCACGAGCGACCGCCCGAGGCCGCGAAATGGATCTCCCTTTGTCGTCGCCAGTGCCGCCGCAGCCCCAAGCGGTCGAAGAATCGCAGAAGCTCGGTGCAGCAGCCCAGGGCGAGGTGTTGGCAGCGGTCGACCTCGCGGCCGGTTGCGGCGTCGAGAAAGGAGCCTAGCCTGCCGCCCAGGTGTTGCTTGGCTTCCAACAGCCGGACGCTGAAACCGGCTTGCCTCAGGCTCCAGGCCGCGGCTGCCCCGGCGGCACCACCGCCGATGACGGCCGTCCGCACGGCACGATGGACCGGATTTTGCATGGCGGCATCACCAAGACTCATGGCAAGGAACGCCTGGCAGGCGGAAGTACGGCCCAGCGGACGGCCAAGGTAAGAATCCACCAGCCGGGTACCCGAATGCGTGCACGCAGAAGCTCGGTGCGGAATCGCCGGAGCCGACGAAACAAGGTCCAATACGTGGCCGTCATCAAGCCGAAGATGCGGCGTCCTCGGGGCGACAGATGGGCAAGAAGCTCGGCCCCGCGGCGATAGAAGTCGGCCGTGCGGTCCATTTGAAACTCCAGCCACTGAGCCGTATTCGCGTTCACGATGCCCGACAGAAGGTCCTCCGGCGCCATGCCGAACCGCGCGAAATCCTCCAGCGGCAGGTAGTAGCGATCGCGGCGTGCGTCCTCGGCCAGATCGCGAAGGATGTTGGTGAGCTGGAAAGCGATGCCGCAAGCATCGGCCTTGGCCAAGGCTTCGGCCCCGCCGGAGAATCCCCAGATATGAATGCACGCCACGCCCACCGCGGAGGCCACTTTGCGGCAATAGTCCAGCGTTTGATCGAACGTCTGAAAGCGGACCGGTTGCAGGTCCATGCGCACCCCGTCGATAACGGCTTGCAGGGTCTCCCAAGGTACGCCGTAGCGGCGGACGACGTCGGCCGCGGCGGGCAGGACGGCCATGCCCTCGGCCAAGAGAGGCTCCTCCGGCGGCGGCACGCCGGGAACCACGCTTTCCCCCGCTTGCAAGGCCTGAAACGCCGCCTCCCAGCCCTCCAAACGACGCGCGGCTCGGTCGCTGCCGGGGGCGGCGTCGGCGAGATCGTCCGTTATGCGCAGGAAGGCGTACAACGCCTCCATCGCCCGAGCACGATCCGACGGCAGCAGGAAAAAGGCGGGACAAAAATTGGAACGCGAGCGGCGGCACACGGCCCGGCAGCGGCGGTAGCTTTCACGCAGCCGTACGTCGCGAAGCGTCATGACGCCGCCTCCGGCAATCGGCCGCTCCATACGGACCAGCACGCCCGTACCGTCAACGCGACCTTGCTCCAACCGGAAAGTTGGGGGCGCCGATGCCAGACGTCGTAGTCCACCGCCTTGACGGCATCCAAGATCGCCAACCCTCCGCGGATGAAAAGGAGCACCGGGATTCGCAAATCGCGGGGCATCAGGGCAACCAAGGGCTCGCCGCCGCGGAGAAAGGCCGCAGCCTCCGCCGTGAGGCCCTCCATCATGCGGCGGAAGGCCGGATTGAACTCTCCCCGCTGAAACATGCCCTCGTCATAACCCGCCCGAAGACGCGCGCTGAGCGGAATGTAGATTCGGCCGCGGCGATAGTCTTCGGCAACGTCCTGCCAGAAATTGGCCAGTTGCAGGCCCGTACAGATCGAATCGGCATAGCGAACGCGGTTCGGGGTATGGCAGCGCCCCAAGTACAGCACGAGGTGTCCGACGGGATTGGCGGAATAGCGGCAATAGTTGAGCAGGGATTCCATCGTCTCGTACCGCAACACCTCCTGATCCTGCCGGAAAGCCGACAGCAGATCGAGAAAGGGGGTGATGGGGATTCCAAATTCCCGGATCGTCTCTTGCAAAGCGACCAAGACGGGGTGGCGCGGCCGCCCTTGATAGCAGGCCTCCAACTCGAAGCGCCACCAATCCAGCAGCTCCTTGGCGACGTCGGGTCGGGAGACTTCGTCCGACAGGTCGTCCGCCCAGCGACACCAGGCATAAACATTACAGAAATGCTGACGTAACCTTCGCGGCAGGAAAAGCCCGGCCACGGTAAAATTCTCGTAATGCGTCCGCGTCAACCGGCGACAGTAACGCCGGGCCTCGCGCAAGGGGACGGCCGGGCCGCGCGATCGGGGGCCGAATCGTTCCAAGTCCGCGGCGAATCGGGCGGCCTCGTTGCGATCCCGTCGGGAGACGCCGGCAGAAGAGGTCGCTGGGGGCATGCCGTCACACGAGAATTACCTGGGTGGTCGTCGAGATGGTTTGCGGTACCGTCCGCAACCTCTCCATTATGACCCGTCAATCGATACGAGGAAACTATGCGTATTCTGCTCGCCTCGCCGCGGGGATTCTGTGCGGGAGTGAACATGGCGATCGAAACGCTGGAGGAAGCCCTCCGCCGATTTCCGCCGCCGATCTATGTCTATCACGAGATCGTTCACAATCGTTGGGTGGTATCCGAGTTCCGAGACCGGGGCGTGATCTTTGTGGACGATTTGGACGAGGTCCCGGCCGGAGCGACACTGGTGTACTCGGCTCACGGCGTGTCGCCCCAAATCCGTCGCCGCGCCGCGGAACTGCAACTCCGCACGGTGGATGCCACCTGCCCGTTGGTGACCAAGGTCCACCGGGAAGTGCGGCGGTTCTCCGATCAGGGCTTCACGGTGCTCCTCGTGGGTCACGCGGGGCACGATGAAATCGTCGGTACGATGGGCGAGGCGCCGCACGCCATCCGCCTGGTCGAAAACGAGGAACAGGCCGAGACCGTCGAGGTGCCGGACCCGCAACGAGTGGCATATTCCACGCAGACCACGCTTTCCGTGGACGACGCGGAACGCATCGTGTCGCGTCTGCGGCGGCGATTTCCGGGCCTGCAAGGCCCCGCCCGCGACGACATCTGTTACGCCACGCAAAACCGCCAAGAGGCCGTGCGCGTCCTCGCCTGCGAGACGGACCTGTTTTTGGTCGTGGGCAGTCAAAACAGCTCCAACAGCCGCCGTTTGGCTGAGATCGCCGCCGCGGCCGGTATTCCCGCTTATCTCGTGGACGGACCGGAGGATTTGCACGAAGCCTGGTTCCAAGCCGACCAAACGGTGGGTATCACCGCAGGTGCCAGCGCCCCGGAGAGCCTGGTGCAAGCCTGCGTGGAATATCTTCGACAACGCTTCGACGCCGTGGTCGAAGAGCGGGTCTTGCGTGTGGAAAGCGTCCACTTCACGCTGCCGATCGAATTGCGATCCCACCGGGAAACCGCTCCCGAAGCCTAGACGGCCGGCTATCGAGCAATCAAAATAGGGCGCGGTTGATAGGGTTGCCTCGCTCAGCGGTTCTTCGCGTGAACGGTCACGGAACGAGTGGAGGAGGGCGAATATGATCGAGTTTCTCTCCGCAATGATTGCACAATCCCTGGGAAGGCGGGCAGCCGTGCGGCTGGCCTGCTGCGCGATGGTTCTCGCCGCGGCGGCTGCAAGCCGGACCGACGCCGCCGAATCGGCCTCGTCCTCCGACGGTACCAACAGTGTCCGGGACTTCGGTGCCGTGGGCGACGGCGTGGGTGACGACACCGCCGCCGTGCAGGCGGCCGTGGATCGCGGCGGGGCGATCCTGTTTCCCCCCGGACGATATCGCTTGACGCAAACCGTGAACGTCGATCTTGCGCAAACGGGCTGGGTATCGCTGCTGGGCCGAGGCGCGGCGCGGATCATCATGGAAGGCCCCGGACCGGCCTTTCGCTTCGTCGGCTCGCACACCGGCACGGCCGACCCCGCCTCGGTCAAACCCGAGGTCTGGGAAAAGGAACGCATGCCCCTGCTCGACGGTTTGGAAATCGTGGGCAACCACGAAGCGGCCTGCGGCCTGGAGGCCGTGCAAACCATGCAGTGGACCGTCACCCGCACCACGATCCGCGGCGCGCTCCACGCCGTGCGGCTCTTTCAGCGCAACCGGAACGTCATCCTCTCGGAATGCCACTTCTACGACAATCGCGGCTGCGGCGTGCTGCTGGAGGACGTGGATCTGCATCAGATCAACATCGTCGGCTGCCACATCAGTTACAACCGCGGCGGCGGCGTGGTAGTCCGCGGCGGATATCTGCGCAACTTGCAAATTTCCGGCTGCGACATCGAGTGCAATATGGGTGCCGAAGCCCCGCCCACCGCCAATGTCTTGATCGACGGGCTCCAATCCGGAATCGGTCACGCGGAGATCGCCATCATCGGCTGCACCATCCAACACTCCGTCAGGGCGCCCGACTCGGCCAACATCCGTTTCCTCGGTCGCGATGCCGCAGGCCGGTATTGGGGCAACCTGACCATCGGCGACAACGTTTTGAGCGACGTCACCCGAAACATCGAGATCATCGCTGCGCGCGGCGTCAGCATCGTGGGCAACACCTTCTGGGGTGCCGCCGAAGAGGATCTGCTCGTGGTGGATTCCCAAAACGTCGTTGTCGGAGCGAACATGTTCGACCAAAGCCCGAATTACAATCGCGAGGGCAACTACCGCGGCGGCGTGCGTTTCCACCGATCGCGCGACTGCACGCTCCAGGGATTGCACTTGGCGGACATCCTCGGTCCGGCGATCGTGCTGGAAGAGTGCGAGGGCTTGAATGTCACGGGATGCACGGTGCGAGGATCGCAGGGACCGGCGATGGAGGTGCAGGGTGTGTCGCGCAGTCGCATATCGGACTGCCTTTTGCAAACCGCCGCCGCTCGGGAGGCGGACGGTCGCAGGCCGCCCGCCATCCGAGTACAAGGCAGTTCGCACCTTCTGATTCGCGGCAATATGACCGACGCCGAAATCGAGGTTTCGCCGGACTCCGGCGAGATCGCGCTTGGGGACAATGTCCGCGTTCCGCCGCGCGAGCCGTCCCCGTGATCGCTCCCGAATCGCGCTTGCTCCGATCAGCTTGTCAAAGTGAGAGAGCGGTACGGCCAGGCTGAACGGTCCGCACCTGCGACGACTCCCGACATCCGATGGGGCAGGCCGACGGCGAGCGGCAACGCGGCAAGGTTGGTTGTGGCAGTCGGTGAGCCCGGGCGCTCAGCCCGTGGGGCCGGGGACGTACGTCGTGGTGGGGGGAACTACCGTCGTGGCGGGACCGCACGCGTCGCACGAAGAATCGAGCACCGGGACTTCCGTGGCGACGGGCGGGCACTCCACCACTGCCGCCGGTTGCATCGGAGCGAATAGCGCGCCCCGGCGGAACCAAGTGCAATTCTGGCAGCCCGCCGTCCCGGCGAGGATCGCCACGAGGGTGCCTAAAACCAGCAACTTCCTCATAACCCATCTCTCCTTTCGTGCAGAGTCTTGACCTCAAAGGTCCGTCAGTGAACTCTACCCCACAGGTTGCGTTGTGCAAACGCAACAGTTGCCAAAACACCGCATTTTGCCGTGTTTTCTGTGACATCCTTGCCGGTTGTAAGCTATAGTGAAACGGAACTGCCGCGTCCGACTCGCCGGTCGAGCGGCTTCCCGCCGCCGCGACGCCCTCGCGTCCGATCGGCAACAACACTTTTGGTGCCGGAACGGACTTTGGACCGCGGACTGCGGACCCGGCCGGGATGGGAATGCAGCACCGCTTGCGTCGATGGTCAGCCGGCCGTCGGCTCTTCCCATGCGTTGGGGGTCAAGGAGGGTCGCATCACGCAAGGAGGGGATTCGACTGAGAGTCCGGGAAAAACAGCTATGCAATGCCACGGCTTGACCTTGCGATTCCGGTGGTTGCCTTTCCGAACGCTTTGCTTGACCGCGGTTGCGATGCTCGGCGTAGCAAGTCACGTCGCCCGGGCAGCGAACGAAGGCGGTGAGGCCGGCAGTCACGCAGCGTGCCAAGATGCCGTCGCATCCGATTCTTTCTGGATCGTCAGTTCGCGCGGCGTGGGTGACCCCGCCTCCGATCCGGCCGACGCCGCCAGCCGGCTCCGCTTCTATCAATCGCGCGCCGGCGGCGGCTGTTCGCCGATCTTGCCCGACGACTTCATGCAGGCGATTGGGGGCGACGCACCGGTAGTCGTATGGATCCACGGCAATCGGATGGAATTCCGAGACGCCGTGCGTTCCGCCGCAGCCCTGAAGCGAGTCCTCGATCGGCTTGCCCCGGAGCGCCGTTATGCGCTGCTGGCGTGGTCTTGGCCGGCCGACCGGATGGTTCGCGGAATCCGGCACGACAGCCGCCTCAAATCGTGCCGTAGCCTGCAAGAGGCCGCGCTCTTAGCGCACTGGATCGAACGGACGCTGCACGATCGCACCGTCGTCTTGGTGGGTTACAGTTTCGGGGCGCAGACGGCCCTGAAAACAGCGGCTCTCTTGGGCGGCTCTCAACGGCGTGAAGGCGTAAACCAGGCGGTCCGGCCGGAGCCGATCTCGGTTCGATCTTCGTCCTCGAAGAATCCCCCCTCGATATGGTCCGCCGATTGGGCTGGAAGCGCCTGCCCGGCGGAAGCGGTCTTCGCCTCCGCATCCCCGGATTCCGAACGCGAGCATACCGCCGACTTGCATTTGCGGCTGTTGGCGGCGGCAGCCGCCTGCCCCGCCGGTTCGCTCTCGACGTGGTTGGGGGAGGTCACGGCCGAGCCGGAATTCGTGGGCGTCACGGTGAATCACTCCGATCCGGCCCTACGCTGGTACGCACACCTTTGGTCCCACGGCGGGCCGCAAGCTCTGGGAGCAGTCGGTCCCCGCAGCATACCCTCCGCAATCGAAAACGTCTTGGCGGTCAAGGACGTGACCTGGCAGGTAGGGAGAACCCACGACTGGGAGGTCTACCTGCACGCGGCGAGCTTTCGAGAGTTGCTGCGGCAAGCCCTGTGCGAGCCGAGACGGCGGTAATCGCGCCCGGCCTAACCTAGCCCACATCCTCGGCCGCGCCTACATTTAGGGAAGCCCCACGCAATTCCTTTGCCTGCCCTTCCGGCCGAAATTGCGTGCCCTCGTTGCCTGCCGACAATACTCGGAATCGTGCTTGCATGGACGAATTTTCATTGCAAGAACCCATCGCCTTTTTCAACGGAGAGTTTCTGCCGCAGTCGCGATTGGCGCTGTCCGTCGTGGATGCCGGTTTCGTACTCGGGGCGACGGTGACGGAACAGCTTCGCACGTTCGGGGGCAAGGTCTTCGAGGTCGAGGAGCACTTCCACCGGCTGCGGCATTCCTTGGAGACGATCGGCCTCGACGCCGCCGCAGTCGCAACGCAACTGCGGGAAGCCGTGGACCGGGTGGCGACCCACAACCACCGCCTGCTGGAGCCGGGCGACGATTTGGGGGTGTCGGTGTTCGTGACGCCGGGTCGGTACCTCGCCTACTCCGGACCGGGGCCGGTCACGCCCACCCTGTGCGTGCACACCTACCCTCTGCCCTTTTTCCTTTGGGCCGAAAAATATCGCTCCGGCCAGTCGCTCGTCCTTCCCGAAACGCGGCAGGTGCCCCAGCGCTGCTGGCCCGCCCATCTCAAGTGCCGCAGCCGCATGCACTATTACCTGGCCGACCGGCAGGCGGCAGCGCGGGAGCCGGGCGCCAGGGCGTTGCTTCTCGACTTGGAGGACTTCGTCACGGAGACTTCCACGGCGAACGTCGTGATCTACTCGACCGAAAAGGGATTGGAGTCGCCGCCCGATGAGCGCACGCTCCCCGGCATCAGTCTTCGTTATCTCGCCCGTCTCGCGGAGGAACTGCGGATGCCGTTTCACCGCCGCGATTTGACGGCGGACGATCTGCGTCGCGCGGACGAAATCTTCTTGACCAGCACCCCACTGTGCATGATACCGGTCACGCGATTCGAGGGACGTCCCGTCGGTGACGGCAAGCCGGGTCCGGTTTTTCGGACGCTGTTGCGTGCCTGGAGCCGGTCCGTGGGACTGGATATCGAGGGCCAAGCCTTGGCTTTTGCACGCCGTCCGAACTGAACCGGGCCGCCGGCTCCGGTGCCTTCTCCAGGCCGCGCGAGTACCGCGCCTCGCCCTGGTCGGAGCACGCAGAAAATGCGGCGACTTCGGCAATATCCGACCGAACGCGTCCCACTGTTTGCACAGCGTTCTATATTTGAATGGTCCGCCCGCCCGAAGGGGGCGTCGCCGGATCCTCCGTCAACATTATTTCCCCCTACGCAGCGCCGCCATGCTCGATGTGCCCGGGATAGTGTGTCGTTCACGGGATCGCATGCATTTCAGACGCCCGCTTTTCGTGCTCGCCCTTTCGGTCGGGCTGATCCTGTTCGCATTCTTGGTCATGATCGGCATCGGCGGTCTGCAAATCCGGATGCTGCGGAGCAGGCTCCAGTCCGCGGCCGACGCAACGGCTGCGGCCGAGGCCGCCCGACTTTTGCGTCATGCCGCCTTGGAGCGGCTTTCCGCGGAACGGCCGCCCTCGCCGGATCGGGTCACGCCGGTCGGGGCGCGGAAGGAATGGGTTCAGGTGATCCCCGGTATCTGGGACTTCGCCGCGCGACGATTTCACGAGAGGGGCGGTGCCGCGAATGCCGTTCGCGTTGTCGTGTCCGGCGATTCCGGGTCGCTCGGCGGTTTGGGACGATGGACGGCGGCCCGTTTCGGCGCGGCGCCTGAACTCAAGGCTCAGGCCGTGGCTGCCGTCGTTCCCCGGGATATCATCTTCATCGTCGATCTGTCGGGAACCATGAATGATGCCACGGAACCGGCCTGGGCTCCGGCCGCCGCGTCATCATCGCTCTCCGGCACGGCCGGCAGCTCCCGGCCTCCGTGGTTGCAGGACGTTTATGACGATTTCGGCTTCGGCACTTATCCGGGCCAGGAAGAGCATTTCGGGGCACCGTGGGGCGTCCCGGCGGGATCATCCGCCTACGCCGAGCTGATCCACGACCGCGGCCCCTTGGCGGCCCCTTCCGTACCGCCACGTTACCGCATCCTGCCGACCGACGATCCCTTGACGCGAAAGCGAAAAGCCTATTCCGCCATAATCGACGCTCAGATTGCCCGGCTCATGCCTCGCGCCATGCCGGAACCCGATAGCAAGGCACACTACGAGTTCTGGGCATCCTACCTTGATTATCTCTTGATACCGCCGCCGCCTTCCGCCCCTTCCACCGAAGCCGGGCTGCGTCCTCCCGCTCAAAGTCCGAATCGCTTGGACGGCTTCCGCAACCCGGATCACTTCGCCTATCCGCGAGTGTCGCCGGACGTCTTGGCGGACTCCGCCGGTCGCATTGGTTATCGAACCTACGTGCAATTCATGATGGATTACGGCCGGGGCTTGAACCCGGCGGACGTGCTGCCCGTTCCCCTGTCGCGCCGAAGCCGCAATTGTCCTCTCCACGCGGAAGCGGTACCGGGGGGCGTGATGGCTTTTCCGCCGCGCGAGCAGCCGATGCATGCCGTACGGCGTGCCTTGATCGCCGCGCTTCAATTGATTCTGGAGCGCAACACGGCCTTGCCGAATGCCGAAATCCGGGATCGCGTCGGCGTGATCGGGTACGATGCGCCGCCGTCAGGCGGGGCGATCGTCTTTCAAGACCTGACCGCCGATTGTGCGTCGGCCGTCCGAGTCTGCACACAGTTGCAGGCCGGGTGCGATAAGCCGTCACGGGAGGAAGTTGCCGCGGGGTTGCGGGCGGCTCTTCGCGCGGCTCGCGAAACCTTCACCCGCAGGCCCGTCCCAGCCTCCGCGGTGCCGCGCGATCGATGGCTCGTGCTGATCCGCTACGACGGCGATGAAGCCTGGACGTTTGCTGACGCAAGCGAGCGGGTGGAACACGCCGGGCGTGATCGAGACGCCGGCTTGCCCGCCGTCGCGAGAGCTCGGTCGCGGCGGGAACGCAATCAGACGGAGGAGCTGCTCGATCGCCTGCGGCTCGAAGGCGTCACGCTCCACACGTTTACCATAGGTCCCGCCGATTCGACGGCGGAACGTAACGCTACGGCGGGGAATCGCGGCGCCGTCTTGTCGGCCGTACCCCGCCGCGAAACGATGCGCGATCCGGCCGAGGTGCAAGCGAAACTCACCGAATTCCTCTCTACGCTGGCGTCCTCGCCGCGAGTCCGGGTCGTCCAGTAAACGCCGGCATGCCGAACCCGGTGCGGCGGCATCTTGCCCGATTCGAGACGCTCGGGATACGGCGGCGCGTGCCGCACCGACCCACACGGAGGGCGGGCGCCGGCACGGCCTATTGGGGCGGCGCCATCCGGGATCGACGCGCGGCAACGTCGCTCCACGGTCACGTCACCGGGCGCGAAATCGGCTTGGTGTCGGCGGAGGACTCTGCCTAGAATGGTACTGGAAGAGATGCTCGCACCCCTGTTCATCGGGAAGGAGACTCGTCGCGCATGTCGGAATCCAAGGGACGACCGCGGAAGACGCAACGCATCGTACGGCGACCGGCAACGGCCTTCGCCCATCTGAAAAAGCGGATGGCTCAGCGGGCCGCGCGGGATGGTTTCCGACGGAGGCCGCAAGGCAAGTGAATACGCAGGATCGTCGGGGACCCGTTCGATCCGGCCGTCCGAGCCGCGCATGAGCCGATCTTCACGGACGAAGGTGCGAAAGACGGCGGCGACGCGACGCTGCTGTGAAACCCGCTTTGGTGCGGGGCGACGGACGCGGTGGAATCACCCTGCAACGCGATCGTAAGATGATTTTTCGGGAAACGATTCATGGGCTACCGTACGCTCCGCGCCTGCGTCGAGGATTTGTTGGCCACACGCCGGATGATCCGCATCGACGTTCCGGTCGATCCCGATTTGGAGGCGGCCGAGATTCAGCGTCGGGTTTTTCGGGCGGGAGGGCCGGCCCTGTATTTCGCTTCGGTCCGCGGTTGCCGCTTTCCCATGGTCAGCAATCTGTTCGGCACCATGGACCGGGTACGATACATCTTCCGCGATGCGCTGGACGGTCTGGCTCGGCTCGTGCAATTCGGCGTCGATCCGGGCGACTGGTTGCGCCGCCCGCGTCTGATGCTGAAACTCCCCTGGTGGGCCTGGACGGCACGTCCCAAGACCGTCCGCCGCGGTCCCGCTACAGCCCACGAAATCACCGTGGCCCAATTGCCCCATCTTCGATCTTGGCCGAACGACGGTGGGGCCTTCATCACCTTGCCGCTAGTTTACACGGAGGATCCGGCTCGGCCGGGATTCTTCCACTCGAACCTCGGCATGTATCGCATCCAGCTCGACGGCGGGCAATACGAGCCGAACACTCAGGTCGGAATGCACTACCAAATCCATCGCGGCATCGGAGTCCACCACGCCAAGGCGATCGAGCTGAAGCAAAAGCTACGCGTGAATGTCTTCGTGGGAGGCGCGCCTGCCATGACCGTGGCCGCCGTGATGCCGCTGCCCGAGGGAATCAGCGAACTGTTTTTCGCGGGGCTTTTGGGTCGCCACCGCATTCCCATGATTCGGGACGGTGATCGTCTGCCCATCTACGCCGAGGCCGATTTCGTGTTGACCGGCTACATCGAACCCAAACGGCTCCTTCCGGAAGGCCCGTTCGGCGATCATCTGGGCTATTACAGCCTTGCCCACGACTTTCCCGTGATGCGCGTGGAGCACGTCTATCATCGCCCGCGGCCGATTTGGCCGTTTACGGTGGTGGGAAGGCCGCCCCAAGAGGACACGATGTTCGGCCGACTGATTCATGACATCGTGGGGCCGATCATCCCGCGAACGATTCCCGGCATCCGGGCCGTCCACGCCGTGGACGCGGCCGGCGTGCACCCGCTGCTCTTGGCGGTGGGCAGCGAACGCTACACCCCCTACGATGAGCGGAAACGCCCGCAAGAGCTGTTGACCCTGGCCAATGCGCTCTTAGGACAGGGACAACTTTCTTTGGCGAAGTATCTGTGGATCGCGGCGGGCGAAGACAATCCCCAGCTTGACGTCCGCGACGTAGCCGACTTTTTCCGCCACATGCTGGAACGCGTCGATTGGCGCCGCGACCTGCATTTCCAGACTTGCACCACCGCCGACACGTTGGACTACACGGGCGGGGCCCTCAACAGCGGCTCGAAGCTGATCGTCGCGGCGGTAGGCCCATCCAAACGCACGCTGCCCGTGGCTCTCGACTCCCGCATCAAGATGCCCGAGGATTTGGGCTTTCGCGATCCGCGCGTGCTGCTGCCGGGGATTTTGGTGGTTCAAGGCCCGCCCTTCGCAGCCGATGCCCACGGAGAGGACCGGGCCGCGGCCGCATTCTGCGCCGCCTTCACGCGGACCGACGCCGTCAATCTCTTCCCCCTCATCGTCGTGGCGGATGACGCGGAGTTCACGGCCCGCAATCTGGAAAACTTTCTCTGGACGACGTTTACGCGCAGCGATCCGGCCCGCGACATCCACGGAATCGAGAGCTTCGTCCATCGCAAGCACTGGGGCTGCCACGGATCGCTGGTGATCGATGCCCGAGCCAAGCCGGAGCATCCCCCGCCCTTGGTCGAGGACCCGGAGATTTCGCGCCGGGTGGATGCCTTGGCGGCCCCCGGCCGGCCGCTTCACGGCATCATCTGACCCTCCGTCGAGTCGGCGAACGGCGGAAAGCCGGATCGAAGCCACGCCGCACTCGGTGAACTACAGTCGAAAGTTGAACGTCCTTGTCACCACCCGCCAAAACCGCTGGGCGACGGTCAGCCAGTTCGCGGGATCGGTCCGGATCTTGGCCCGGCCGCGGAGTCCGGGAAACAGGAGTCCGGAGTCGTCTTCCAGCGGGACGCGGGCTTGATAGGAAATGCTGATCGGCTTCTCCATGCCGGTCTCAGGATCGGTTTTGGTGGCCAATTCTCCGCCGGCTTTTCCGGATAAGCGAATCGATGCGGCCTCGGCTTGCCGCTTGGCAACCTCAGCGATCTCGCCCCGAAACGTGCGTGCCGGCAATTCATCCAGCTTGATCCGGACGGACAAGCCCGACCGGACGAAATCCACGTCCGCCTGATCCACGACGAGAACGGCCTCCATCCGTCGCGAATCACCGATCAGGCAAAACAGGTCGCCCGTGCGGAGATACGCGCCCACGTTTCGCGGTTCCAGCGGCGTCGCGGACCATTCGGCGAGCGTCGTCTCGGGGGTCTCGCGGCGGGCCTTCCAGGGCGGCGGATAGACGATGCCGTCCGCCGCGGCGCGGAGCACCAGACGTTCGCGGTCGCGGAGCTTTTCGGCCAATTGCTCTTGGGCCGTTTGGTAGGCCTCGCGCAGGGTGGGAATTTCGGCCGACGCCGCCGGGTCGTCGAAGCGACGCCGCTCCAGGCTTTTCAGTCGCACCTCGTATTGGTTCGCCAACGCCTGGAGGCGGGCGATCTGATAGTCCAAGTCGGAATCGCTCAGCCGCGCCAGCTCCTGCCCCGTCTTGACTCGGTCGCCGGGACGCACCAGCACTTCGTCGATCCGTCCGGGTACTTCCACGTACACGGGCACGCCGTCGCGGGGTTGAACCTCGCAGGTACACATGACATGGTACGGCAAGGGAACGAAGAAAATAAACGCCAAGATCAGCCCCAACCCCGCCAACGTCATGTACAGTCGCGGCTTTTTCACCTGACTCCACCTTCCCGGTACGCGGAGGAACTTGAACAACTGATAGAGCGGCTGAATCAACAACCCGTAAAGCGAGGCCAACGCGATGGCCTGCCCGATGATTTCCAAACGATACGGTTTGAATAGCCGATTCAAGAACAGCAAGATCGAGATCACCACCACCCAACGATAGATTACGGCGGCGATGGAGTAGGTGATAAACAAGGCGTGATTACGCTGCGGCAGGAAGGGGTCGTCCTGCGGTTCCAGTCCCAGAAATAAATGAGCCGCCTTGCGTGAGAGGATTTGTGTGGCCTTCTGCCGCAGGTTGGGAATCTCCAACAGGTCGGAGAGCACGTAATAGCCGTCGTACCGCAGCAACGGGTTGCCGTTGAACATGATGGTGCTGACCGAACAGATGAACATCACATTCAGGGCCAGATGATTGACCAGGCCCGGCTCGGTAAACCACCACACGAAGGTGGCCAGCGATGCCAGGGTCAGCTCCACGAAGATGCCGGCCGCCCCGATGGCCGCCCGATGCCACCGGCTGGGGAGCATCCAGGAATCGGAGACGTTGCAGTACAGGCAAGGCGTGAGCACCAGAAACATCACGCCCATCTCGTGGCACTCGCCGCCGAAGTGCTTGCAGCTCAGCCCGTGGCCGAACTCGTGAATGACCTTGGTGACCGCCAGCACCGCCGCCAACCACAGGGCGTTGGTGGGGGTGAAGAACTGATGGAATGTGGGCAGACGCGAAAGGAAGACGTTGAACTCGACCAGGACCAGCAACAAGGCCGAAATCCAAAGAATCACGCAGAGGATGAAGGTAACGGGGTGAAAGACCCAGCGGACGTACGGATACAGGGCGTTAAGAAGCCGTTCCGGGTCGATTCCCTTGAAACGCACGGCCAGAATGTTGCTGAAGGTCTGGATCAGCTCTTTCTTGCGTCTCTCGCGGCGTCGCTTGAGAAGGTGATAACCCTGTTCCGGGACGTCGGCCACGATCAGGCCGCTGCGGTGCAGCATTCCCAGGAACTGCTGCAACTCTTCGAGGGTGATCTTTTGCGGCGGGAATTCGGCCTCGAAGCGGTCCTTGATCTCGTCCAAGCTGGCCGTGCCGTCCAGTTGGTTGAGCAGGAAGAATTCCTCCTCGCGAAAGCGGAAGTAATTCAGGCCGACGGGATCCTTGATGACCCAGTACGTCTCCCCCTCGTAGCGCTGCCGCTGGGCGACCAGGTCCGGCCGCTTGCGCAGGGACAGCCGCCGTGCCGAACTGGAGACGAGACTGTCGCTAAGGGTGACCATGGCTGGGATCGCCGAGATGCTGCGACGGCGGGTAGCCTCTTGCGGACATCGCGACTGCCGACGCTGCTAGGGATTGGGGTGTATCGTGAGCGTGCCGCTCAGCCCCGGCCGGAGGAGCCAATGGCCGCTTTTCTCGTCGCGGACGTTCTCGACCTCGGCCCAGACGGGAAACTCCATTCCCACATCCACCAAGGGACTGACGAACACGACTTGTCCCTCGAAGGATCGCTCCACTCCCGGCGGCAGTCGCACCGAAAGCACGGCTCGCGCGCGGTCCAATTGGGCGGCCGTGTATTTCTCGGCGCTGAGCATGGCCTCCACGCGAAGCCGATCCATCCGCACGATGCGGAAAACGGTGTCGCCCGGCTTGACCCATTCTCCTTGATGAAAGAACCGTTTGACCACCACGCCCTCGATGGGCGCGACGATGCGATACATTTCCAATTCTTGCTCCACGGCCTGCAATTCGGCGCGGCGAACGTTGACGTTCAAGCTCGAAATCTCCAAATCGTGCTGGGCCTGCTCGATCGCCAGCGCCGTCTTGCCGCGTTCCAGGAGCAGGCGTCGCAACTCGGCCTGCGGAACGGCGCCCGTCGCCTGTTGATTGGCCTCGACGGCCTGCTGGTACTCGGCGTCGGCCACCATGTTGGCCCATTTGGCATAGCGGACGTTGACGTCGTTGCCGGCCTCCTTTTCGGCCGCCTGGAGCTGATACTGCTTCACATCCTTGTTGCGGAGTACGACGGCGTCGTCGATCTTCGCCAAAAGGTCGCCCGGTTTGACGGTCCGGCCTTCCACGACGTGGATCTCGATGAGTTGGCCGGCGGAGCGGGCGGGCACCTGGCTCTCGTCGATCAGGGAAACGGGGCAGCCCGTGACCACGACGGCGGACGCATTTTCCGCGGCTTTGCTCTCCGGCCCCAGCACGATCAGGGCGATACTTAGTGCGATCAGCGCCGTTTGCATAGGTTCGATTCGATCCCCTCGTGTTCCGCCCGGCCGACGCACGCGCCGCCGTCCGATTCGTTTCCGGTCCCGCCGCTGCGGCTTCGACGTCGGACGGCTTACCACGACCGCCGGGCTACGACCGCCGACCCTCTCACCACAGGGTGAACAGCACCCGGGTACGGATGAAGGCCGCCAAATCTCGGAACCACACATATCCCACGGGCCGGGTGCCGCACAGGACCTTGCCGCTTACGCCGGCCCCGGGTCGCAATTGCTCGGGCGTAAAATCGCTCTTGTCCACACGCACCTTGATGAGAACGACGTTTCCTTCCTCACCCATGACCTCGGCCGAGATGTAAACCTCCTTGATCTTCCCCCGCCGCACGCGGCCCGGATCCGTGGCCAGCACGTATTCCACCTCCAGGTCGTCGTTCGGATCCTTTTGCCGGACGGCCTGCCGCGCCAGGGCGATTTCTCCCATCCGGTCCTCGGGCATGTGCATTTCCAGTTCCCAATCGCCCGTAGTGTCCGCGACGCGGAGAAGCACCTGGCCTCGATTGACCGGGCGGTTGATGAGCCGGTTGTACACATCCCAGGTGACGACCTCGCCGTCGCGGGGACTCAGAACGGTCAGTTCCTTGGTCCTTTCCTCCAAGACGGCCTTCTGCGCCAGCAGACTGATCTGTTTGGCTTCCAATTCCGCCTTTTCCCCGGATAGCCGATTGCGATCCTGGGTGGTGAGCATGCGGTTTTCCGCCAGCTCCTTGAGAATGGTGGCGATCTGTTTTTGGTTTGCGGCGAGCTGGCCGCCGATCTCCAAGATGCTCTGCTTCAATTCCGAGTTGCGGAGCCGCAGCAATTCCTCGCCTTGGCGGACGCGCTGCCCGTGACGCACGAACACCTGCTCCACCACGCCGTCGATACCGGCGAAGACGTCGCGGCGTTCGACCGGTTCGAGGGTACCCCGGGCATGCAGTTTGAAAGGCCAAGGACAGAAGGCCAAAAACGCCGCCGCCGCGATCACCGCCGCCAGGACTAGGATCGTCTTGGGCAGCATCCGGGCTTGCACCAACACCCGCGACTTCCCGATCCGCCGCCACAGCGGCATGAGGAAGACTTCGTTGTGCTCCACGGCGTTGGCGAGGGCCAAAGCGGCATGCGCCGCCACGACTTCCACACGGCGGCGGAGCTGCGGGGTGATGCGGCTGTCTTCGATCTGTTCCACCACCAGCGCGCCGACCGGCGGCAGCGGGTCCTTCGGCCGATCCATTTCCGCCTCGTCTTCGGGAGGCGGCGTAGGCCGGCTGAGCGGCAAAACGATCACCGTCTTGGACTGCGATTCATCGACGTATTCCTGAAGGGCGTCCTCGATCTGAGGCGCCAGATTCGAGGTATCGCCGCAATACCAAACCGGTTCTCGACCCCGGGCGACGACGCGGCAAAGCCCGTTCAGCAGTCGAACCGTGTTCGACCGCTTGTTCACCACGTCTTGGCCGCTGATCGCTTCGATCACGCAATCCGTACCCCGGCGAATCGCCACGCTGACACGATCGCATTCGATGAGGCGGCGGGCCTCGTTGGCCAGAACGTACGCCGTCTGCCGGGGATCGAGGCCGGCGTGGATCAAACGCGTGAACTCTTCCAGCTTCGACCAGAGGACCTGCCGATCGGAAAGACTGCGGAGCTGCCGCGACTTGAAGTAGTCGCCCGCTAACTCGCACATTTGCGTCACGAACCGCAGGTAGCCTTTTTGGGCGGGGGCGGGCGCATCCGGCCGTTGAAAGACTTCGACCAGACCGAAGGTCTCCGTTTCGGTCCGCACGGGCCCCAGAACCAAAAGAAAGTCGGTGGGGTTGGCCTCGCCGTTGGTCTCGCCGCTGCCGCTGCGCGGCAACACCAGCGTCGGCTCCCCGGCGGTCAACACCTTTTGCAGCAACCGCGCATGCCGTTGTTGCGATTCCTCGCTCTCCGTCAGCCGCGTGTCCTGAAGATTCATCTGATAGGCCAGCACCAAACGGTTTTGGCCTTCCGACAGCCAGAAAACGCCGCCCGCCGCCGCCAACGCAGAGACCACGCGGGGAAGGAATTCGGCCGAGTACTCCTCCGGACTCAAGTCCGATCGGGATAATTGCGTAATCTCATTGACCAGCGTGCGGATGTGCATCCGCGTCTGTTCGATGAGTTGGGGATCCAACGATTGTTCGCTGCTCATGGCCGATTCGTCGTATATCGCCCGTGGCCCGCCGTTGTCCCGGCATGGCCGGTCCGCGCCCGTCGAAGCGTGCCGTCTTGCGCGGGGCTTACTGTATTCTAGCAGTCAACTTTCGCGACTTGGGCTGATATTCCCGCCGACGGGGCGGATTTCTTGCCGGACGACGGCCTGGTGATCGATTGCTACCAATCCTGGCGGCAGTGCGAGTTCTGTGCATGGCACCGGTCGCAAGGGCAACAATTGGGGCGGGTGAACCGCACCCTCCCGCCCACTGAAACTCAGCCCCATCCGCAAAGCCGCACGGGACGGCGCATGCCGTTCCCGTTCGATCAATAAGCCAAACCGCCGCCGAAGAACAGGGCGCTGCTCGGCTTGACTTGGTCGGTGAAACCGGCCTCGTAGACCAACTCTCGCGAAAAACTGATTCCCAGCTCGGCGTACCCGCGGAAGCCGCGTAACCGATAAAACTCCAATCCCGTGGCCAGCCGAATATCGTTGTAATCCACCTGTTCGGCGGCCCCCGCGTTGATACCGCTGGTGCGCTTGACGGTCCAGGAATCTCCCCCGTAGTCTCCGCGGACATACCACCACCAATCGGCGGACGAGGCCTGCGGGATTCGCATGGCGAATCGTGGGTTCGGGAACAGAATCGAGATCTCCATGGAGGGGTCGTTCGGGTTGTCCACCCAGATCGCCCCGCCGGTCGGGAGCGTCCTGACCCGCACACGATCCAAGAACATGACGCCGCCCTTGATCTTCCAGTTCGGCGTCAGGGCAAGGCTCAAGAGACCCCGTCCTTGAAATCGCAGGCTGTCGCTGGTGACTTTACGAAAGTCGCTGTAAACGCCGATCCGGAAATCCAACTCCCCTCCCAAGACCGGTGTAATGCTCGGCTCCCAAGCGGCGTCGAGATAGGCGTCGTAAGTGGTGGGCGGCATGTCCGGTGACGCCGGATCGAGCGTGGACTCCGGGCCGCTCCACCAATGGAACGCGAACCCGGGCGTGACGCGAAGCGGAGGGCCGTCCGTTCGCAAGAACGGAAATGCGAAAGTGGCAAACAAGTCCAGGTCGTTCACACCCAAGTGAGAGCTGCCGGGAATGTAGGTGTAGCGAAAGCCGACTGCCTCCCGGAACTTGATGGCGGAGTTGACGAAATCATTGGTTTGCAATCCCGGGAAAATCCCTCCTTGAGGGAACACGGAGGACGGGCCTGTGCCCGGTGTGGCGTAAGGGTCCCAGCTCGGGGGTGGAACGCCCGTCGCGGCGTAGGGAGCCCCAGGGCCTGGCGCCACGGTCGGTCCTCCCGGAGCGTAATAGGGCACGGAACCCGGCGGGTAGTTGGGCGGCGGAAGCGCCGAAGCACCGGTCCCCGGACTGTACGGCGGTGGAGATGTCGCCGGCGAGCTATCCCACGGCGACGGCACGGCCGACGTAGCGCCGGACGGGTACGGTGTTCCCGCTGCGGTACCGGGAGCGGAGTACGTCGGAGCCGCGTACGTACCGGTCGTAGGGGCCGTCGTCGTCGACCCGTATGCCGGAGCGCCGGGGGAGGTGTAGCTCGGAGCCGTCGTCCCGGTTGTGCCCGTCGGCGATCGCTGGTAAACCGAGCCGCTGCTTCCGTAAGCATCGCCCCCGTCTTGCGCACTGTTGACCGACGTTGTTGGAAACCGGACGCGTTGCGCGTACGATTCCCTCCAGCCTCCCGCCGACGCAAGGACGGCTACCGCGACCGCGGCAAGGCAGGGCAGCAAGCGATCTTTTCGGCAGGAACAAATTGGACTCATGGCCCTGGCTTTCGCTTCCTTGACATTCGCTCCCCTCCCGTCCCGCGCCCCTGCGCCGCCCAGGGCTTTTCCCCGGCGGACGGTCACAGCCACTCCCGGGACCGTCTCCGGCGACCGGCACGGGGTGCCCCCGATGCCTGACGGCCTTGCGCGGCGCCACAATACGGGATGCGGTGGAGTAACAAACGACGATGGGGGCGTCAAGGGAGAATAGTCAAAGGCGGAAAACTCATGGCCGACTTATTGGACGTGGCGCGATTCCTGGAGAAGTCCCTCGTCGCGGCCGCCGAGCACTTTCAAGAGCTGACCTCGACCAACGACCACGCCAAGGATTTGGCCCGGCAGACGGACTTGCCGACGCCGTATCTCGTCGTGGCCGAGCATCAAACGGCCGGGCGCGGCCGCGGCGCCAATCGGTGGTGGACCGGCTTCGGAAGCCTGGCATTCAGCGTGATCTACGATCTTCGCTCCCTTGCCGCGGCTCGGTTCGCCGGCCACTCGCAACCGATCCCCACCGACCATGCCGTCGCCGCGCCCTATTTCCCCCGGAAGGCCGAGCACGAGGATCCGGAGGCAAGCCCGCTCCATTGCGTGGTCTCCGCCCTAGCCGCCGGGATCGCCGTTTGCGACGCCGCACGCCCCCTGGTACCTCCAGGGCTTCCGCTCGGAATATGCTGGCCGAACGATGTGTTCGTCGGAAGCCGCAAGCTCAGCGGCACGCTCGTCGAAACCGTCGCCAACGGCCGATGCGTCATAGGAATCGGTGTGAACGTCAACAATCGGTCGTCGGACGCCCCGGCCGAACTCCGAAACCACGTCGTCTCGATCATCGACCTGGTTGGCAGTCCTCTGGATCGCGGCGACATCCTGGAGGGCATTCTCCGCGGTCTGCGCAATCTGCTGGAGCAATCGACCGCTCAAATCACGGCCCGCGCGGACGCGCTCTGCCTGCAAAAAGGTCGCACGCTGGAAATTGACGTGGGAGGCCGTGTTCTCACCGGCTCCTGTCGCGGTATCGACGCCCAGGGACGATTGATTCTTGATTCGAAGGTCGGAACCGTGACTTGCACCTCGGGAATTGTGCGGCGACCATGGGCAACCTAACGGTCGTTCCCGGTCGTCACAACCGAGCAAATGCGGCCGGCCTCTGGGGCCGTCAGCCGCTAACGGATTGCCCCTGTTGGGCAAGCCTTCGCTCGTACTGCTCTCGCAGCCGCTTTTTCTCCTCTTTCGTCAACCTCCGGTTGATGCCCACGGGCGAGGGGTCGGAATTACCGGGGCCGTGGATACCCGAACTGCCTAGCACGGAGCCGCCGCCTCCCCCGTTCGAGGGGGGCTGGGACGCGGGATTGGTCGGGAACGAATGCCCTCCATAAGAAACGCCATTCGCAACCGGCGACGCCGCGGAATCCGTTCGCGCCGCGCTTGCCGCGTTCGCGGCCTGGACGTTGTCACCATAGCCGAAACCCGCGTTCGATCGGAGCGATGGGGCGGCGGACGCGTGATGGCCCGAGGACGGCTCCGGTGAGCCGAGGCCGTTGACCTGCGGGCTTGCCGGCGATTGGGCGGCAGCGGTCTGCCCGGGATTCCAGCCGTAACTCAAGGCATTCCCGCCTTGACTTCCCCAGGCGGCGGCCGGCGGCGGTGATTGGAAACCGGCGGGAGGACTTTGAAGCTGGGCCGTCGCGCGCTGCGTTTCGGCGAACGCCATTCCTGCCAAGAAGGCGTTCAATCCGCCGGCATTGCTCGCCGATGCGGCAGGCATGGTTTGCTGCGCCGCCGTGTTGCTAAACGAGGGTGAGGGCGTCATGACCGGAGCCACGATGACGGGCGGATCCAAATCCGATCGCTTGGTCCGTCCGGTAGCGGTTGTCCGCCTCCGAATGACGCGCTTCACGGATCGGCTGCGATTGCGGCCGTGCGGCGGATGGATAATCAAGAAGTCGCCGCGTTCCCATGCGGCATCCACGTCGTCGGAAAAATCCCGCGAATCGGCGGCCCGCGACGCTTCCTCATTCCGCCGCCGGAGGAGTTCCCGGAAAGCGTGGAGTCGGGCCTCGGCATCCTGGGCGGACTCCGATCCCCGGTCATCGCGCAATAAGTCGCGCAGCAAACGCTGGGCATGACAGGTGAAGGCCATCAACACCAGCCAGTGCCCCGCCAGCTCCGGAACCTCTTCCCAAAGCTCTCGGTTCGGAAAGGCGGGGAGAGGCAACCGCGGAACGGCTTGGACCAGCGCCGAGAGCAAATAGGCCCCCCCCG
>FWPU01005100.1_pt1 | contig 29271 bp, 24 predicted proteins | sample 2228361 | NCBI WGS metagenome assembly FWPU01 (sample SAMEA103939777, study PRJEB20133) | metagenome | reverse complement strand
GCCATTACGGACGTGAGGATACCGGCCCCAACACGATCGATACCTGGGGCGCGGCGGTGGATTACAAATTGCCGCTCCACGATAAGATCGGACTTTCAGGAGAGATCTGGATCGGCAGTAATTTGGACTCATTTCAGGCCGGTATCTTTCAGGGGGCCGCGCTTCTCGGCAATAGGTTTAGAAAGATCGACGCAGCCGGCGGATGGGTGCAGCTCGGCATCGCCCCGACCAAAAGGTGGAGTTTAAACCTGGGTTATGGACAGGATGACCCAGAAGATCGAGACCTTATCGGCAGCGTCAACCGTGCCAAGAATCAACTTTGGTGGGCCAACCTGTTGTTCAAGATGCATCCTGGCGTTACCGTGGCCTTAGAGTACAACTACTTTGATACTCTCTTCAAGGTGCCGCGACCGAGCAGGGCGCGCGTCGGCACCGCTAATTATGTAAACCTGGCTTTCGTCTATAGCTTTTAGGTTTTTAGCTGATGACGCGGATGCTCTGGATTAAGGCGCGTCGAGCGGTATCCGCCGCATCTGTCATCCGCAGCCTAATCGGGAAAAGAGCAAATCGTTCCAGCCGAGCTTATCTGTTGAAACCGGGTCGAATGTGAGGAACGCTACATCGCAGGTTGTACAGGCCGCTGCCTGGCAGATAAAAATCCATTTTGCTATCCCGGTCGAAATCAGCAGCGACAACACCCGTCGAGTTAGATGGAGCGTTGAGACCGGGCAGATAACACTGAGCCGAGAATTGTCTGCCTTCGAAGTTGTGTAAAACTACACTTGGTTCCAGGCGATGTTTTTCCAAACCACCATTGGCGAAAATCAGATCGAGCCGGCCATCCTTGTCCACGTCTACAGCGATAGCTTGCATCACCCCATAGCAGCGGTTAAGGCCTGAGGTTGCTGTAACCTCTTCGAAGCTTCCATCGCCCTTATTGCGGAACAGCCTGGGTGTGTAGCGAGCGGCCGTGAAATCAGGCTTAATCAGGCACCGAATTGCCATCTCATAAGGAGCATGGCTGGTGACGAGAAGGTCCAGGCGACCATCCTTGTCATAGTCGAAGAACAAAGCAGAGAAACCATCGCCTCCTGCTCCAGAAAGCTTAGCTTGGCTGGTAACGTCCGTGAAGCTCCCATCGCGGTTATTGCGATATAAAATCGCCGAACGCTTCCACCTCAGCACAAACAGGTCGACAAGGCCATCGCCATTGTAGTCACAGATAGCACAGTCAACGACGTTGCCTTGAAAATCGATCCCAGCTTCTCTGCCGCGTTCTCGGAATCGCTTGCCCCCCTCATTTTGGAACAGACGCAGAGGAGATTGCCTCGCCCCGGCGTTGCCCACCTCTAAGATATCGAGCTTGCCGTCATTGTTGTAGTCACAGAACAAAGCTCTTGCCGTGGCACGCTTGCCGCTTAATCCCACCCGTGTGGTGACATCGGCGAAAGTCCCATCGCCATTGTTACGATAAAGCGAGTTATTCCCTAGCCCGATGAACCCAGACCTGGCAATATACAGGTCTTTATGCCCGTCTCCGTCATAGTCTCCCCAGCAGACATCCCATCCATTGCGCGCGTCGGCCAGGCCAGCGGATTTGGCGATGTCCACCAGCTTCCCTCCCTGGTTACGGTAGAACCTGACAGGGGCAGAGTGCGCTGCCACAGCCAAATCCAGGTCGCCATCATTGTCGTAATCTGCCCACGCTCCTCGCCCTCTGTCTTGTCCGCTCACCCCTGCCCTGGAAGTAATATCCACCACACCATGATCATGAAAGCCGGTGTCACCCTTTGGCCCTTTAATTCGAAAATCCATTCTCACTTGATCTGGATAACCACCCATTTTCGCCGCTGTCCAATAGAGATACATAAGAGATTTAATACCAGCCGCCTCGAGGGGCGTTATTGCGTTTTGCGAAGTGGCCTTTATATCACCTTCCGAAAGCACTCCCCGGCCAGTTATTTGTTTCTCTCTGGCGCTAATCTCCAAAACCTTCTCAAAGCAGCTCAGAGCTTCTCTGTAACGCCGCTGGCAGAAGCGAACATATCCAGTCAAGAAATACCCTTCGGGAGACCCGAAGCCTGCGGCGGTATTGAAGTGACGCAGCGCTTCCTCCAGGTTGCCCTGATTGAGAGCAAGGAGACCGAGGCGCAGAAAGGGACCCGATTCCTCCTTGTTGATCTGCACATTGCGCTCGAACGCCTTCTTAGCTTGTGCGAAGTCAAGTGGAGCGCCAGGCGCCAGAGTTGAGAGGGTGACGCCCAATTGAGAAAAACCTCGATGGCTATTCGGGCTCAGTTCCGTAATTCGTCGGTACACGTTCGCGGCTTCAGTATAATCCCCCAGCTCAAATAAACAGTTGCCGAGGTAATAAAGGGAATCTTCATGATTGGTGTTAAGCTCCAGCGCCCTTTTGTAAAGGGCCATGGCCTTGGCGAACTCGCCTTGGGAGCGAAGCCCGGTGGCCTGATTGTAAGCCTCCCAAAACATCTTTATGCGATCCTTCACAGCATCTTCATGGGCCGAATCGATGCTGCCTTCGGATTCCATGCGCCGTTCCTTAATCAGAGCGATGATGCCTGAGGCGAGCACTACCAGGGCGAGCATAAAAAGGAACGATCTTTTCATCGCTCGCCCTCCTGAATAATCACGGTTTGATTGGCAGCAATCTGTTTACGCTCCTTCGACTTGCCGCTTGGGAAAGTGACCGTGAGCTGATCCACCTGCTGCGATTTACCTAATCCGAAGTGGGCTTCTAGAGGATTTTGCGAAAGGTAAGAGGGTTGAGAACCTATTTGCTGAATTTGTTTTTTGCCGCCTGCAACTACCTCTATTTTGGCTCCAATGCCAAACCGATTTTCACCTGCAGCTAACAATCTCACCTTAATCCAGTTGTTTCCATTACCGCCGTCGTTACGCAGCAGCAAAGCAGGTCCGCTGTGGTTAACTATAAAGATATCTAAGTCCCCATCGTTATCGTAATCGGCGAAGGCAGCGCCCCTTCCCACGCGCGGTTGGCGAAAAACTTCGCCGCTCACTTTCCCCACCTCAAAAAATCCATCCTCTTCGCCCTTGTTCCAAAACAACAAATTCCTCATAGGAACTAACACCTTGGGATCCTTCTCGTCCTGGAACGTGCTCCCGTTGACCACAAACAAATCTTGTTTGCTGTCGTTATCGTAGTCGAAGAAGGATGTCCCCCAGCCGATGTAGTCCAAAGCGATCTGACCGAGTCCGACCTGGTCGGCGATATCGATGAAACGCATAAGCCTATTGGAGCGAGAGCCCGGATTCCCAAAAGCATAAAGCAGATTACTGAAGAGGGCGTTCTCCTGAGCTATCCAGTGGGTGATGAAGATATCGAAGTCTCCGTCGTTGTCCCAATCGCCCACTCCCAGCCCCATCGCGCCTCTGTAGTCCGCTACCCAGGCGCTATGAGAGACGTCAGCGAACTTCCCGTCGCCCAGGTTCTTGAACATGACGTTATCGGAGATGTCGTTAGCCACGTAAAGGTCTTGCCAGCCATCGCCGTCGAAGTCGCACCAGGTCGCTGAAAGGCTCCTTCCGCCGGGGTTGTCCACGCCCGTTTGTTTAGCCGCTTCGGTAAACGTGCCGTTCCCATTGTTGCGGTACAACAGGTTGCGCTCGGGCGGGTAGGAAGAAGGGTTCAACGTGAATGGAACAGATGCTCTGTATTGCAAATTTACCTTTGCCATGTCCGCGGGGTTAAACCGATATTTCACATAACCGCATACGTAGAGGTCTAAGTCGCCATCTCGATCGTAATCTGCCCAGGAAGCTCCCGCCCAAAACCCGTGAGGTCCTCCCACGCCGGCCTCCATGCTGACACCAGTGAAAGTGCCATTGCCGTTATTACGATAAAGGATGTTAGTGCCATAGTTAGTCACGAATAGATCCAAATCCCCATCGCCGTCGTAATCCCCCCAGGCTGCCCCCATGCTCCAGCCCTTGTAGCCTACGCCCGCGCTGGCGGTGACATCAGTGAAAGTGCCGTTTCCATTATTCCGATAGAGCTTATTGCTTGCGGGGGAGCTGGCAAGCTCCTCGTCACTCGCGGTGAGAGGACCGGCGATGTTGCAAACGTACAGGTCCAACCAGCCGTCGTTATCGTAATCTCCCCAGGCTGCTCCTGATCCCATATCTTCAGGCAATTGCGTGGAGCGCAAGCCATAAAAATGAGTGAACGCAATACCGGCTTCTGTAGCCACATCGGTAAATGTAACCTGGGGATGATTTAGCGGTATGTCCCGTTCTAAAGATCGGGTGATCCCTTCCACCCGCTCCCCGGGCATGTAGGGCTCGGGACGCGGGCGCATCCTCAGCACAAAAGCTGATGCGACTGCTACTGAAGCCAGGCTTATTAGCGTGTATTTGATAATCAGCTTCTGACGACGTATTAATCGCCTCTTGAGCATTTCACCTCGCTAAACTCCTATTGCGCGGGTATTTCACGGACCCTATCGTACCACTCGGATCGTGCGCTGGTCCGAGGACATCTCGGTGACCGGCGAAGTCAGGCCCGCGCTCTCTCCGAACATGAAGTTAAGCAGGTACTGGTCGATTTTCCTATAGCAAAGCCTGGCGGTAACATGAAGTTTTCCAACCGCCCGCTCGGGGACCTGGAGCGAGAAGGATTTCTCATGCTTTAATCCTAACGCGTTGGGGCCTTTAGCCGAATAAAGCTCGGGGCAAATGAAGCTGAAATCAGCGGTATCGGAGAAGCCGGGAAAGAGAGCCCTTCTGTGTCTGACCCCGACCATCTCCCAGAGGTTGTGCCTATCAATCAAGTTGCCGTATTGGTCAACGGGCTCGGCCTTGAAAATGAATGAGCCGGGCTGGATGAAGCCTTTTTCGTCAACTCTCCCTGTGACAAATAGCTCTCGCCCTCGATCGTCTTTGACCACCAGCTCAACCCAGGCCTGAATTATGTCCAGAGGACCCGTTGGGAAATCATGGCCAACTTTGTTCGAGGTGATAATCGCCTTCACATCTACTTTCTCTCCCGGGCGGACCGTTTCCGGAGCGACTAATTCGATGGCAACCGCAGGTCCTTTCGCCCACTTATGAGCGATCTCAGGGATCTCGAACTCGCCTCGCAGCCACCTCTCTGTAAGTTCAACCTGCTTCTCCCATCCGGGCAACTTCAGCAACTTGGGCATCATCTGATTGGCGGCGACGAAACGATGGCTGCGATGCCTTCCGTCTTCGGGAGAGCGATTGTAATCGGAAGCATCGCCGGCGGCGGGGTCCTGAGATTTTACTAAAGGCATGTGGCACTCGCGACATTCTATGGTTTTTCTCGGGTCTTCGGGATGGTTCCACTTGCTCTTCCGCCAGTTATCATACTGGTTTTGAAGCTGCACCCAGCCGACGTTGTTGATCTCCTCGTCAACGAACTGCTTGTGGCAGGCGGCACAATACTCGGGCGCTTTAAACAGGCGCTTGCTCAGGCTATCGACGTGATGGCGCGGGTAGGCTCGAATCAAAAAATCGCGCAGGAAGCGAGTCAAATCGCCCCCCTTCGCCTCATGCTCTAACTCGAACATGTACCTCTCGGGCTGAGCGATCACATAGTGAGCATTACCTTTTAAATCCGTCTCCCTGATCGAATGACAGACCAGACAGGAAACGCCCTCCTGGTATCCGTGCAGGGAGGTGAGCTTATCGGTTTCGACGAATATGTTCTTGGTGCCCGAGAAGAGGGAAATGGGGTCGTGACACCCGCCACAATAGCGCGTCGATTCGGGGCCGCTCTGTTCGGCCATGGTAAGCTGGATTGCCTGAAAGGCAGCATCCATGGCCGAGTACCGATGAGCGCTCGCTTCCCACTCCTTCACGATTTCCTCATGGCACCTCGCCGTCCCGCAAGATTTGGAGCCGGAAAGGGAGCGCGCATCGAAGGCCCCGCCGGTGTCGGTGCGAGCTAGGCTGGGAGCGAAGGGGCGGTCCTTGCCGTACTTGAAGCTGTAGTCCGGACCGAAGTCGTTCTTAAGCTTAATGGGCTCATATGCATATGTCCCCAGCCCCACCACGGCGAAGAACACGAGAGTCTTAATCAGCGTTCCCCATCCATAGTGCTTTGTGGCTGCCAGGACGGAGCCGAGGGCCTCTGAAGCCTTTGCCCTCTCGTCTCTCACCACGATCAGGACGATGTGGGGCAAAACGAAAGCGATGGTGGCAAAGGTGGCGATGATATGGATGCTGTCCCAGAGGTAGCTAATTTTCGTCCCGAAGGCAGCTTGGACCGTTAGCACGATACCTGATATACAGCACAGGGCCAGGACGAAGACGCCTATATAGCCCAGCAACTTGATATGGGTCATAACATAGCGTCGATAAAGCAGCCAATGCCGAATTAGGTACCATGTGCACGGTATTAAGAACACGACCCCCACCAGGGTATGAGCGATAACCATGATCTGGTTGGGAATGCTGAAAGGCAGCAACCAAATGGATAGACCGCTCAATGTCTCAAACAAAAGAAAGGCTGACGTCCAAATCGCCAATTCGTATCGCCATTCTTTAACACGGTCAACTTTGTTGTAGTATTGATTGCTCATCGATTTTTTCCCTCATTAAGCAAGAACTTAGGGGCCCGCTCGAGCAACGATAAATGCTACTAATACTACTGTGGCTAGAATTTTTCCCGTGGTCTCACCTGCGGACCTCCTGTTTGTGAGACGATTAACAAAGGCTAAACCACAGTAACCCAAAGGCCCAATGAGCGTCTGTGATCTGGCTCACAAAAAGTTGTGATCCAAATCATTGCCCGCCCTGCCCGAAGAGAATAAAAATCAAGGCGAGTAAAAGGTGCGGATTGCTCCTTTGAGATTGACGCCTGGTCGCCGCTGAAATCAGTCGGCGCGCGGCCGGAGGAAAGCTGAGTGCTGATTCTACCTAGGCGATTGGATCACGCCATTCGCGGCGTTTGCTACGTGGCGAACGCCAAATGTCCGGTTTTCGTTAAAGAGGTCTCGGCCAGGGAAAATATCCCGCAGGCCTCCCTGGCTAAGATTTTTCAGCTTTTAGCGCGCCGGGGCATTTTAAGCTCGGCAAAGGGATGGACCGGAGGCTTCTCGCTCGCTTTGCCGCCCGAAATGATAACCATGGGAAAGATAATCGACGCCCTTGACGGAGCCTTTCTGCCCGAGAGGTGCCCGTTAGCCAATGAGCTGTGCGGAAGGGATAAGGGGGCTTGTTTGATCTACCAGAACTGGCGGCAAGCCGCCAACCTGATGATAAAGCATCTCGAATCGGTCACGGTCCAGGACCTGGTTCGAGGGTCTGAGGGCTCTGCTCTCGCGGCAGTCAGAAGGGAAAAGCCATGAGGTTTAGCTTCGATCCTGGCCTAACCGAGGCGGTGGTGTTGCGGGAGATCGAGCGGCGAGAACAAGGAGGGGACCCCTCGCTCTTCACGGCCTATCACGAACATGCCGATCGGATCTATGAATTCTGCCGCGCCGAGGAGCGCCGGCCGGAGTTCGAAAAGTTACATGAGAAGTTCTTCCGCATCCTGGGTTTCGCCGATGTCATAGAAGAGGCCTTCGAGGAATTCCCGGAACTGAAGAGCAAAGTGCGCGAAGTCTTTGTCGGCAGCGCTATCAGCAGGAACGAGGAGGGAGCGGACCTGAGCCGAGACCTCCAGATCATAGGAATCAAAATCAGAATCGAACGCTTTGAGCATCTCGGCGCGCTGAAAGGCTTTCTGCGGCGCGAGCTGCTTCACGTCTGCGATATGCTGGACGAGCAATTCGGCTATTTCCCCTCGGACGTTTTAGGCTCAATGTCCGGCGCCGAGCAGAATATGATCAGGGAGAGGTTCAGGCTCCTATGGGATATCTACGTGGACTCGAGGCTGGTGAGACGGGGCAGAGGGTCAGCCGGCTGGCGCGAGCTTAGGCTTTTGGAGTTCGCCGCCCTTTACCGCAAGCTGCCGGAGCGCTTGAGGTTGAGCATATTTGATAGGCTCTGGCAGGCGGAAAGATTAACCCATGCCGAACTGCTCGAGATGGCCAGGGACTTAAATAAGCTGGCCGAAAAAGCCGAGGGTTGCGAGAAGCCTATGCTCGATCTGCCTGAAAAGGAGAAGATGTTGATGCCGGGCGCGCCATGTCCCCTCTGTCGCTTCCCGACTTACGCCTGGTCGAATGAATTGACGGTCGAGATCATCAAGCTCATCAAGCAGGACTCTCCGGCATGGGAGCCGGAGCAGGGAGCCTGCGAGAGATGTGTCGAGCTTTACAGCCTTAAAGCTTGTTCTTGGTAACCGCTTTAAACCACAGGTGAAGAGATGCGAATAACCCGAAGGGGCTTCTTGAAATCCGCCGCCGCGGGCGGGGCCGGCGTCGCGATTGCCGCCGGCCTCTATAAAGGGCTGCAATTGCGCGCGCTGCGCCCGACCATCGACGTTGCCAACCCGCTCGAGGCCTATCCGGAGCGCGACTGGGAGAAGATATATCGCGACCAGTACAGCTACGATTCGAGCTTCACTTTCGTCTGCTCGCCCAACGACACCCATCATTGCCGGCTGCGCGCCTTTGTGCGCAACGGCGTGATCGTGCGCCTGGAACAGAACTACGACGTCGATCGCTACTCGGACCTCTACGGCAATCGCGCCACGCCTCACTGGAACCCGCGCGGCTGCCTGAAAGGCTATACCTTTCACCGCCGCGTCTACGGCCCCTACCGCCTCAAGTACCCGTTGGTGCGCGCGGGCTGGAAGCAGTGGGCCGATGATGGGTTCCCCTATCTCACCGGGGAGCTGCGGCGAAAGTACAAGTTCGACGCGCGCGGCCAGGACACGTTCGTCCGCGCAAGTTGGGATGAAATCAACACATACGTGGCGAAAGCCTTCATCGCGATTGCCCGGCGCTACAGCGGCGAGGAGGGGGCCAGGCTGCTGCGCGAGCAGGGCTACGAGCCCGAGATGATCGAGGCGATGCACGGGAGCGGCGTGCGCACTTTCAAGCTGCGCGGCGGCATGGGGCTGCTCGGCGTCATCGGCAAATACGGTCTGTGGCGCGCCGCCAACATGCTCGCCCTGCTCGATGCGCATGTGCGCAATGTTGGACCGGATGAGGCCCTGGGAGCGCGCAAATGGTCCAACTATACCTGGCACGGCGACCAGGCCCCCGGCCAACCCTTCGTCCACGGATTGCAGACCTCTGACGTCGATTTCAACGAGCTGCGCTACGCTAAGCTCCATATCCAGTGCGGCAAGAACCTGGTCGAGAACAAAATGCCCGAAAGCCATTTCTTCGTCGAGCTGATGGAGCGCGGCGCGAAGATCGTAACCATCACCCCGGAATACAGCCCGCCCGCTACCAAGTCGAACTACTGGATACCGGTCCGCCCCGAGACCGATGCCGCGCTCTTCCTGGGCATCACCCGCATTATGATCGATAACCAGTGGTACGATCAGGACTTTATAAAGAAATTCACCGATCTGCCCCTGATCATACGCTCCGATAACCTGCGCCGGCTGCGCGCCCACGAGCTCTTCCCGAATTACCAGCTCGGGCTCGACCCGGTCGGGCCGAGCTTTACCCGCCAGAACCTTAAGCGGGAACAGTACCAGAAGCTGGGCGATTTCGTTGTCTTCGACGCTAAAACGGGCGCTCTCAAGCCCATCACCCGCGACGACGTGGGGCGAAGGATGCAAGAGAAGGGGCTTGACCCCGAGCTTTCCTGGCGAGGCCGCGTGCGCCTGGCGGATGGAAAAGAGTTGGAATGCCTGACACTTTGGGAAGCCTATAAGATCCACCTGAAGGACTATGATCTGGATACCGTGCACGAGATCACCGGCGCCCCGAAAGAGCTGATCTTGCAGCTTGCCCGCGATATCTGGGAAACAACACAGGAGGTCAAACGGCAGAATCCGGAAAGAGGGGCCGTCGCCATTCACATCGGCGAGGGGATAAACCATTGGTTCCACGCCACGCTCGCCAACCGCGCCTTCTACCTGCCGCTCATGCTCACCGGCAATATCGGCAAAGTCGGCTCAGGCTGCCACACCTGGGCGGGCAATTACAAGGCCGGAATCTTCCAGGGCTCGCCCTGGACCGGGCCCGGGATTACAGGCTGGCTCTTCGAGGACCCGTTCAGCCTGAACACTAACCCCAATGCGGACGGCAAAGAGATCAAAGTGAAGAAGTACCTGAAAGACGAGGAGCCGGCCTACTGGAACCACAGCGAGCGACCTCTCATCGTCGATACCCCTAAATACGGGAGAAAGTGCTTCACCGGCCAGACCCACATGCCCACGCCGACGAAGGTCATCTGGTTTAACAACGTCAACCTGATCAACAACGCCAAGCACGTTTACGAGATGCTGAAGAACGTAAACCCGCGCATCGAGCTGATCATCAGCCAGGACGTGGAGATGACGGCAAGCTGCGAATACGCCGACGTGGTGCTGCCGGCCAACACCTGGGTCGAGTTCCAGGACTGGGAGCTGACCGCTTCGTGTTCCAACCCGTTCCTGCAGATCTGGAAAGGCGGGATCAAACCGCTCTACGATACGCGGGACGATTTCCAGATCATCAGGGGTATTTTCGACAAGCTGGCGGAGCTTACCGGCGACAGGCGCCTGGCCGACGCCTTCGCGCTCGAGCCGCGCGTCTATATCCAGCGCATATTGGACAGCTCGACTTCAACCGTCGGATATAAGTTCGAAGATGTGGTCGATGGCAAATATGGCGAGCCGGGCGCAGCGCTCATGCTCTTTCGCACCTATCCGCGCGTCCCCTTCTACGAGCAGGTCTTCGAGAGCGAGCCGTTTTATACCGACACCGGGCGCTTGAACGCCTACTGCGATATCCCGGAAGCCATCGAATACGGCGAGAATTTCATCGTCCACCGCGAGGGGCCGGAGGCCACCCCCTATCTGCCGAACGTGATCGTGAGCAGCAACCCTTATGTTCGCCCCGAGGACTACGGCATACCGCCCACCGCGATGCACTGGGACGAGCGCACCGTGCGCAACCTGAAGCTCCCGTGGAGACAGGTCAAGGTAACTCGAAATCCGCTCTGGGAGAAGGGATATCGCTTCTACTGCCTGACGCCCAAGACCCGCCATCGCGTCCACTCGCAGTGGAGCGCCTGCGATTGGAACCTGATCTGGGACTCGAACTTCGGCGATCCCTATCGCATGGACAAACGCGCGCCGGGCGTCGGCGAGCACCAGCTTCACATCAATCCTCAGGCGGCGAAAGACCTCGGGATCAACGACGGCGATTACGTGTACGTGGACGCGAACCCAGCCGACCGCCCTTATATCGGATGGAAGCCGAGCGATCCCTTCTACCGCGTGGCGCGCCTCATGGTGCGAGTCAAATATAACCCTGCCTACCCATATCATATCGTGATGATGAAGCATGCTCCGTTTATCGCTACTGAGAAGAGCGTTAAAGCTCACGAGACCAGGCCAGACGGGAGGGCCCTCTCCGAAGATACCGGCTACCAGGCGAATTTCCGTTACGGCTCGCAGCAATCGCTGACGCGCAACTGGCACATGCCCATGCACCAGACCGACACCCTGTTTCATAAGTCTAAAGGGACCATGGCCTTCATCTTCGGGGGCGAGGCGGACAATCACGCTATCAACACTGTGCCCAAAGAGACCCTGGTCAGGATCACCAAAGCTGAAGACGGCGGCCTGGGCGGCAAAGGGGTTTGGGAGCCGGCGCGCACGGGGCTGACGCCGGGCAACGAAAGCGAATTCATGAAGCAGTACCTTGAAGGGAACTTAGTAAAGATTAAAAAGGGATGAGCTGTTTCTCGTTCTGAGAGCGAGGTTCAAATAATGACCAAAGAAGAGTTCGATCCGGAAGATCCGATGGAACTGGTCGGAGTGCTCTTGCCGGGCGGCGACCAGCAGATGATGGCCGAGTGTATCGTGGAGGAGTTTATCAGAAACGGCGCAAGCGATGAGGAGCTATGGCGCATTTTCAGGCTCCCGTTCTATGCGGCCACGCACGCTCTCTATCGGGAGAGAGGCGAGGAATATATCGGAGAGCTTATCGGCAGGATGCGCGCGAAATGGGGCTACTGGAAGATAAGCGGTCGATTTTAGCTGCGCTTTTTCGCGGGAGGTAAGGGATGCCTGAGGTCTATAACTGGCAGTTGGGCCGCATGATGCGCTACCCCTACGGGGAGCGCCATCCGGAGTGGCAGTTTGCCTTCGTCTTTAACATCAATCGCTGCATCGCCTGCCAGACCTGCACCATGGCCTGCAAATCGACCTGGACCTTCTCTAAAGGGCAGGAGTACATGTGGTGGAACAACGTCGAGACCAAGCCCTACGGCGGCTATCCGCAGCACTGGGACATCAAGTTGCTTAAGCTCCTCGACGAGGAGCATCAGAAGCAGGGCGTTGCCGCCGAGTGGGATATTTCAGAGAAAGACGACAGCCGCAGGCCCTACGGAATTTACCGCGGCATGACCATCTTCGAGGCGGCCGAGAAGCGCTACGGCCCCGAGGGGCCGCAGCGGGCGCTCGGCTATCTCCCCTCGGACCTGGAATGGCGCGCCCCGAATTTCTACGAAGACACATCGACCGGCTATAACGGGGGCAACCTGGGCTTGAGCAGAGAGGGGGCAGCGCTGCCCGAGCACAAGACCTGGTTCTTTTACTTGCAACGCCTGTGCAATCACTGCACCTATCCGGCCTGCCTGGCCGCCTGCCCGCGCAAAGCTATATATAAGCGCAGCGAGGACGGCACCGTGTTGATCGACCAGGCGCGCTGCCGCGGCTACAAGAAGTGCGTCGAAGCCTGCCCTTATAAAAAGCCGATGTTCAATGGGACGACGCGCGTTTCTGAAAAATGCATCGGCTGCTATCCCAGAATCGAAGGGAGCGACCCGCTGTCTGATGGCCTGCCGATGGAGACGCGCTGCATGACCGCCTGTGTCGGCAAGATCAGGCTGCAGGGGCTGGTGAGGATCGATCGGAAGACCGGCGATTGGGCGGAGGACCGCTATAACCCGATTTACTACCTGGTGAAAGTGGAGAAGGTAGCGCTGCCGCTCTATCCACAGTTCGGCACCGAACCGAACGGTTACTACATCCCGCCCCGCTGGGCGCCGCGCCCTTACCTCCGTCAGATGTTTGGTCCCGGAGTCGATGAGGCGATAGAAAAGTACACGGCTCCGTCGCGGGAACTGCTCGCCGTGTTGCAGCTCTTCCGCGCAACGCAAAAGATCATCTTTCGCTACGAGATCAAAGAGGGGGCGAAGGTCTTCGAGACCGAGATAAACGGCAAGCGGTGGGAGATGTACAACGATACGGTCATCGGCTACGGGCGCGACGGAAGGGAGCTGGTGCGCCTCACGGTCGAAGAACCGGTATATGTCAGGCCGGAAAAACACCTGAACTCTATTTGACGCGGAGAGAAGAGTGGACGAACTATCTAAGGAGTCGAACGAGTCGAAAGAGCTAAGCATCAGGCAGGCCGCGGCGCGCAGCGCCTGTTACAAGCTTCTTTCGCTAGGTTTTAGCTATCCGGATAACGTGCTGTTTTCGATGCTCGATAGCGGGGAGTTCGCGCGGCTGCTCGAAGACGCCTTACGGGCGGTTTACGGCCAGGAGCTGGACGAACCGCTGGCGGCTTTGGAGGGGGCGCTGCGAGGCGCCTCGCTATCGCTCCAGGAATTGCATGCCAACTACGTTGATATTTTCGGTCACAGCATCTCCAAAGAGTGCCCCCCTTACGAGACCCAGTATGGAAACGGCGATGTTTTCCAGCAGGCGCAGGCCCTCGCAGACATCGCTGCCTTCTATCGGGCCTTCGGCGTCGAAGTATCGGAGGAGTTGAAGGACAGGCTCGACCACATCGCGGTGGAGCTTGAGTTCATGCACCTTCTCGCTTGCAAAGAAGCCTACGCGCTCGCATATCACGGCGCGGAGCAGGCCGAGCTTTGCCGCCGCGCCCAGGCCGGCTTCGTGAAGGAACATCTCGGCAGATGGGTGCCGTTTTTTGCAAAGCTACTGGCGCGCAAGGCCGGCCGTGGCTTTTATCGGTCGCTCGCTGAGCTGACCGGAGCGTTTATCGCCCTGGAGAGGGCCGCGCTCGAGGTCGTCCCTGAAGAATATCGGGCGCTTAGAAGCCATTCCATCGCCCCCGAAGGCGCTTGTTTCGAGTGCGGCGTGGGAAAAGCTGCCGGCTGCCCCATGTCCCGGGCGCAGGAGAGATAGCGATGACCTCTAAAATCATTGCAGCCTCTGTTACGGTATGCGGGCTGGTTGTCCTGCTCATCGCGCTGCTCGACACTGGTAGGGCGAGGATTGAACTCCAGGCCCAAAGCAAGTCCGAAGCGTCGCCTGAGCTTCTGGCCGAAGGCAAGCGCCTGTACGATAACAATTGCGCTGTATGTCACGGCATTCAGGGCCGTGGCGACGGCGAGGCGGCCTATCTTCTCTTTCCCAAGCCGCGCGACCTCACGCGCGGCGTGTTTAAAATCCGCTCGACGCCGAGCGGCTCGCTCCCGACCGACAATGATATCTTCCGCACCATCACAATGGGCATGGCCGGCACGGCGATGCCCTCATGGCAGCATCTTTCGGAGCGGGAGCGCTGGGCCCTCGTCTACTACGTCAAGACGCTTTCGCCGCGCTTTGCTCGGGAGAAGCCGGCCGAGCCGATTCGCATCGGTCAGGAGCCGCCGCCCAGTACGGAGAGCATCGCTGCCGGGAGGGAGGTCTACCGTAAGCTTCAATGCGGCAAGTGTCACGGCGAGGCCGGCAGAGGCGATGGGCCGGCAGCGGCCGAGCTGCGCGATGAATGGGGATTCCCGATTAAACCTTATGACTTCACCCGCGGCGCGCGGTTGAAAGGGGGCGCGACCGGCGCCGATATCTACCGCACCTTCGTCACCGGAATGGACGGCACGCCGATGCCAAGTTTCGATTTCCTGCCCGAAGCGGAGCGCTGGCAACTTGTGCACTACGTCCAGTCGCTTTCCAGCCGCCAAGCACCGCTCGTCGAGGCCGAGCAGGTTAAGGGCTCGATCCTCTCGAAGCGGGTCGGTGAAGCCCTGCCGTCGGAAGACCCCTATGCGATGATCTGGGATGCGGCCGTTCCGTATCAGGTGCCCTTGAGATCCCTCTGGTTAAAAGAGTCCCCTATAGAAAAGCTCACTGTCAGGTCGATCCATAATGACCGGGCGATCGCCTTCCTGCTCGAGTGGGATGACCCGGCTAGGGATGCCGACTTCGTGAGGGTCCAAGACTTCCGCGACGCCGCGGCCGTGCAGTTCGCGCTATCGGAAAAGGAACCATTTTTCGGCATGGGCCAGAAGGGCGGGCCAGTTAATATCTGGCATTGGAAGGCCGACTGGCAGATGGACCTGGCCGCGCGGCGCGACCTCGAGCAGGTATACAGCGGCATGGCCTGGGACTATTACCCGGGTAAAAACAACCGGCCCGAACAGCGCATCCTCTCGGCCCTGGACCACGAGGGGAAATTCCTCGCCGGCCTCGCCTCGGGAAATCTGTTTTCGCAGCCGGTTCGCCCGTCGCCTATCGAGGACCTTAATGCCGAGGGGCTGGGCACTCTCACGCCCCAGCCGCCCAAAAGCCAAAACGTCAAGGGCACGGGGGTCTGGCGGGAGGGCAGATGGCGCGTCCTCTTCGTGCGCCCGCTGTCGTCGCCGGACAAATATGACGTCCGCTTCAACGCGGGCCGAACTATTCCCGCGGCATTCGCTATCTGGAACGGCGCCGATGGTGACCGCAACGGACAGAAGGCAGTTTCCGTCTGGTATCGCCTGAGGATCGAATAACAACTATGCAAGCTAAGGAAAACAGCAAACTCGGCCGTCAGATGAGCGGCCCCTTTTTGGCAATGCTGCTTTCGATCCTGGTCGTTTCCGCGCTGTGGCTTTTTGCCAGAGGCGCCTGGTGGTTTCCGACCTTAGCCTCCATGCATGGGGCGGACATAGACCGTATGTTTCTTGTAACGCTTGTAATTGTCGGGATCATGTTTGTGTTGCTGCAGTTGACCCTCGGCTATTTTTCGTTGCGTTACAGCGGGTCGAAGGGGGCCACGTCAATCCCGGTCGGCGTTAGCTATGCGGCCGAGCGCCGCTTTGCGCTTATCGCCGCAGCGATAATCTTTCTTGTCGATGCCGGCCTGGCCGTTATGGGCGAAGGGGCGTGGTTTAAGCTCTACGGCGAAGCGCCCCGTGATGCGCTGCTTATCGAAGTCACAGGCGAGCAGTTCATGTGGAACGTTCGCTATCCCGGGCGCGACGGACAGTTCGGTCGCACTGATCCGCGCCTGGTCTCTTCCGATAACCAGCTCGGCCTCGACCGCAGCGACCCGGCGGCTAAAGACGACATCGTTTTGCTTAACCAGATGCACCTGCCGGTGAATCGCCCGGTTCGCATCCGCTTGGGGGCTAAAGATGTGATCCATAGCTTCTTCCTGCCGAACTTTCGCATAAAACAGGACTGTGTGCCCGGGATGAAGATAGAAATATGGTTTGTGCCGAACCGGATCGGCGAGTATGAGATCGCCTGCGCGCAGCTCTGTGGTTTAGGGCATTACCGCATGCGTGGCTTCTTGACCGTGCAGCCGCAGGACGAGTTCGAAAAATGGCTTGCCGAGCAGAGCGTTCGAGGCGGCATTTAACGCCAATGGGGGAAAGCGAAATGGCTGAAGCTCATGAGCATGAGACTACACCTGGAGCGAAGGGATTCATCCGCCGCTATCTCTTCAGCACGGATCATAAGACGATCGGCATTCAGTACCTGGTGACCGCGATAGCCATGGCCGTAATCGGCGGGGTGCTGGCCATGCTGTTGCGCCTGGAATTGGCCTGGCCGGCGAGGCAGTGGCCGTTCCTGGAGAAGATCTTCCCGGCCGGCATGGAGGGCGGGGTGATGAAGCCGGAATTTTACCTCGCGATGATGACCATGCACGGCACGATCATGGCGATCTTCGTGTTCACCGCTATTTTGACCGGAGGGTTCGGCAATTACCTCATCCCGCTGCAGATCGGCGCGCGCGACATGGCCTTCCCCCTGCTGAACATGCTCTCCTACTGGACCTACCTCCTCTCGTGTCTGGTAGTGCTTTCAGCTTTCTTTGTAGAGCAGGGCGCGCCGCTTTCGGGTTGGACCGCCTATCCGCCCCTCAGCGCGCTGCCCGATGCCGGGCCCGGACAGGGGGCCGGTCAGACCATATGGATCGTAGCGATAGCGCTGTTCACCGTATCTTCGCTCATGGGCTCGCTTAACTACATCACCACGATCCTCAACCTGAGGACCAAGGGGATGTCGATGCTGCGCCTGCCCCTCAACATCTGGGGCATGTTGTCCGCTTCTGTGATCGCCCTGCTCGCTTTCCCCGTTTTGCTCGCGGCCGGCATCCTGCTGCTCTTCGATCGAATCGGCGGCACCAGCTTCTTCGTTCCGGCCGGGCTGGTCGTCGGCGAAAAGCTCGTCGGGCACTCGGGGGGTCACCCGCTTCTATGGCAGCACCTCTTCTGGTTCTTCGGCCATCCCGAGGTCTACATCGTAATCGTGCCGGCCATGGGAATTGCCGCCGAGGTGATCGCCGCCTTTATCCGCAGGCCGGTCTTCGGATACCGCGTGATGGTGCTCTGCTGGGCCGCGATCTCGCTTCTGAGCTTCATAGTGTGGGGCCATCACATGTTCGTCAGCGGCATGAACCCGTTTACGGGCGGGGTCTTCGCCGTAACGACTCTGCTCATCACAGTCCCCTCCGCGGTCCTGGTCCTCTGCTGGATAGCTAGCCTCTGGCGTGCCCGGATGCGTTTCTCCGTCCCGATGCTCTTCGCCCTGGGCTTCATCTCGCTTTTTGTAACCGGGGGGCTCGGCGGGTTTTTCCTCGGCTCGGCATGGACCGACATCCAGCTACACGATACTTACTTTGTGGTCGGGCACTTCCACTTCACCATGGCCGTTTCGCCGCTCTTCGCGGCCTTCGCCGCAATCTACTACTGGTTTCCCAAAATGTTCGGCCACAGGATGAACGACGCCCTTGGGAAAGTTCACTTCTGGTTGAGCTTGGTCGGGAGCTATTGCGTTTTCCTGCCCATGCACAATCTCGGCATTGGCGGCATGATGCGCCACCTTTACGATCCAACCCAATACCAATTCCTCCAGCACCTTCAGCCCCTGAACGCCTTTATATCGATTGCCGCTTTTGCCCTCGGGGCGGCGCAGCTGCTTTTCCTCTTCAACTTCGTCTGGAGCCTGTTCAGGGGGCCGAGGGCGGAGGCCAATCCCTGGCGTGCAAACACTCTGGAATGGCAGGCGCCCTCGCCGCCGCCGCACGGCAACTGGGGCGAGGCCGTTCCGGTAGTTTTCCGCTGGCCATACGACTACGGGGTCTCGGGAGCAGATGACCTGTATCTGCCTCAGACCGCGCCCGCGGTCGCGGCGCAGCCTAAGTGAGGGGCGAGCATATGTGCTTTGATGATCGAAAGGCCGAACAGACGCTCCTGGCCGCAAACGGCGCGGGAAAGTTGGACGAAATCTTCCAGGAGTGCGCCGACCTGGTGCAGGACATCAGCTTCAGCAGAATAAAAGCATGGAAGGCGGAAAACCCCGGAGCAAAAGCCATCGGCTACTTCCCGGTCTACGCGCCGGTGGAGCTGATTCACGCTCTGGGAATGCTGCCGGTGGGGCTCAACGGCGCCGGGGACCGCCTGGATATACAACATGCCGATGCCAGGTTTGGCTCCTTTATCTGCTCGATAGTGAAGACCACCCTGGAGCTGGCCATGACCGGCCACCTGGATTTCCTGGACGGCATGCTCTTCTCGTCCATATGCGACTCGGCCCGCAACCTCTGTTTCGTCTGCATGCGCAATTTCTCCGACCGGTTCTTCACGGACTTTCTCCACCTGCCGCACAATCCGGGCTCGAAAGCCAGCATCGAGTTCCTCGCCGCTGAATACAGGCGTTTGAAAGCGAGCCTGGAACGGGTGGCGGGGAGAACGGCGACGGGGGCGGACCTGGTCAGGGCTTTAGACACTTATAACCAAAACCGGGCACTGGTGCGCGCGCTCTACGAGCTGCGCGACGGGGAGCCGAGCCTGATCAAGACCACCGAGCTTTACTCGCTTCTGAGGGCCGGCAACCTGATGCCTCCTGACCAGCACCGGCTGCTGCTCAAGCGGGTGCTGGAAGAGCTTCCCGGCCGCGAGGCGAAAAGGCGCGATAACATCCGCGTGGTGATCGAGGGCTCGTTTTGCGAGCAGCCGCCGCTTGGCCTGATAAAGCTCCTGGAGGATGCCGGCTGCTACGTCGTCGATGACGATTTCATTCTGGGGGCGAGGTGGTTTGAGCAGGATGTCCCGACCAACGGCGACCCCATACTTTCCCTGGCTGAAGCCTACATAGATCGCTCGGTCTATTCTTCCGTCCGGCACGATTGGAGGAGGCCGCGTTTCGTCCAATTGGTGGAAAAGGTCAGGCGCAGGAGAGCGGATGGGGTGATTTTCTGCATCGCCAAGTTCTGCGAGCCGGCTTATTTCGATTACGTCCTCTTCAAAGAGGAGCTGGAAAAAGAGCAAATTCCTCACCTGCTCATCGAGTTCGAGGAGAAGATGTTCACCTTCGAGCGCCTCAGGACCGAGATAGAAACCTTCGTTGAGTCGATGCTTTTCGATTGATCGGGAAAAGGGGGATTATGGAACGGGCAGCGAAAGCCAAGACCGAGTACCGCAGCGACATCCACAAGATGCAAAAGGAACTGATGCTGCGCTGGTATCAGAGGCTGGACGAGGCGGCCGAGACCGGACGGCCTCCGGCGGTCTGTTTAATGGTCTCGGGAAACTGCGTCGAGCTTCTGCAGGCATTTGACGTGTTGCCCATTTATCCGGAGATCAACGCTCTCCAGCTTGCGATAAGGCACCAGTCGCTCGAGCCGATATTGCTGGCGGAAGACTTGGGCTACGCTGCCGACAACTGCGCTTACGTCAAGGCCGATATCGGCGCTTACCTGAAGGGGTTGACCCCGACCGGGCACAGGTTGCCCAGGCCGGCCCTGATCCTTTGCAATTTCGTCGGGTGCAATACCTATATAAAATGGTTCGAGCACCTCTCTTATTTCACCGGCTCCCAGCTCTACACGCTCGACGTCCCCTTCATGAGATACAACACGCCGGCAGCCTATGACGTCGATTACGTGATAAAGCAGTTCAACGAGATCATCGGCCTGCTCGAGCGGATCACGGGAAAGAAATTCGACTACGACAAGCTGAAGGAGGCGGTGAGGTGCTCGAGTAAAGTCGAAGCGATGTGGTCCGAGATAAAGCGCCTGGCCAGGAATTCCCCTTCGCCCTTCGATGCCTACTTTGACGCCATCACCCTCATGGGCCCGCTCTACGTTTATCGCGCTGCCGAAGAGGGCGTCAGGTTCTTCGAGCTTGCCCTCGAAGAGCTGAGAGAAAAGGCGGAGAGACGAGAGGGCATTTACGATGAAGAGAAGTTCCGCGTCGTGATCGAAGGGCCGCCCCCCTATCCCTACTTCCGCGCCTTTCGCGATATGTTCGCCAGATGGAAAGCCTGCGCCGTCGCATCGACATATTCGACGGTCGGCGGGCTCTGGGAATTCGGCTTCCGACACGATCCGGATAAGCCGTTCGAGACCATGGCGCTTCACCTCATCGCCAATAATCTTTCCAACCGCAATTACCTTCAGCGCTATGGACAGATCAGACGCTATGTAAAGGAGTGGCGCGCCGACGGGGTGATAATACATTTCGTCAAAAGCTGCCGCCTCTTCTCCGCCGGCCAGGGAGACATGAGGGATTACTTCACCAAGAGCTTGAAGGTCCCGACGCTTTACATCGAGTCGGACCTGGAGGACCCGAGGTACTTTGCCGAAGCCCAGATAAGGAACAGGATGGATGCCTTCTTCGAGGCTTTGGAGCACCAGAAATATGTGGCCAGATAGTTTGTATTTATTCGATCGCCGAGGATAGGATCATGAGATTCGCAGCGGGAGTCGATGTCGGTTCCACCCAGACCAAGGCGGTGATAATGGACGAGGGCAGGAGGATCCGCGCGCGGGCCCTCGTCCCCACCGGCGCTAACGTCGCCAGAGCAGCCGAAAGCGGATTTCTCCAGGCGTGCCGCGAAGCTGGCCTCGAGCCGAGGGAAATCGGCTTCGTGGTCGGGACCGGCTACGGCAGGTACAAGATAGCGTTCGGCAACGCGCAGATGACCGAGATAACCTGTCATGCGCGCGGGGCGCATTTCGTCTTTCCCAAGACCAGAACAGTCATCGATATGGGCGGCCAGGATACCAAGGCGATAAGCGTGAGCGAGGGCGGCGAGGTGAGGGACTTCGTGATGAACGACAAGTGCGCGGCGGGCACGGGGAGGTTCCTTTCCAATGCTGCCGATGTCGTGGGCCTGTCGCTCGATGATATCGGGCCGCTCTCGCTCACATCCAACCAGCCGGTCAGAATCGCCACCGTCTGCACGGTGTTCGTGGAGTCGGACATCCTGTCCTATCTAGCGCAGGGGAAAAAGATCGAAGATATCATGTGCGGCGTGCACCAGGCGATAGCCAAGAGAACGGTCTCGCTGGCGAGAAGGACCGCGATAGAGCCGGAGGTAACGCTCACCGGCGGCGTCGCCAGAAATATAGGGATGGTGCGGGCGCTGGAAGAGGTGCTGGGGGTGAAGCTAAACGTAAGCCCGGATTCGCATTATATGGGCGCCATCGGCGCCGCCCTCTTCGCATTGGAGAAGCTGGACGACTCGTTCGAATCGAACATCTGGAGAGACAAGCTATGCGAGAAGCAATCGTGGCAGGAATAGACGTCGGGTCGGGCCTGACCAAAGCGCTGCTTATCGACGAGCGCCAGAGGATCCTCGGAAAAGGTCTGGTCAAGACCGGTGTGAACCTGGAAGGCGCGGCAGCCAGCGCGCTCGAGGAAGCGCTGCTCGAGGCCGGGCTGGACAGAGGAGATGTGACCTATATCGCCGCCACCGGCTTCGGGCGCTACAGCATCGGCTCGAGAGACATCCAGATAACCGAGATAACCAGCGCAGCTAAAGGCGCCTGCCACCTGGTGCCCGGCACGAAATGCGTCCTCGATATAGGCAGCCAATCGACGCGGGCGATCAGCTTGAAGGGGGACGGCAAGGTTAAACAATTCAAGGCTAACGATAAGTGCGCTGCCGGCTCAGGGAGCTTCATCATGCGGGCCGCTAAATATCTGCAGGTGAGCCTGGACGAGATAGGCGAACTCTCCCTGAACGCCACAAACCCGCAACCCATCAGCAGCGTCTGCGCTGTCCTGGCCGAGTCCGAAATAATCAACCACGTCACCGCCGGTGTTGCCGTAGAGGACATTTTACGTGGCATTCACGACTCGCTGGCCGAGCGGGCCGCTATGTTGTTAAATCGGGTTGGCTTCGAAAGGGAGGTCACCTTTATCGGCGGGGTGGCCAGGCAGCGCGGCATGGTTAAGGCCCTGGAGATGCGCTTGAAGTCTAAGGTTAGCGTCCCGGAACTTTGCGAATACACCTGCGCATTGGGGGCCGCGCTGCTCGGACTTCAAAGGCTTGAGAAGATCAAAGCCGCGACGCGCGCTAATGTGGCTTTAACGGGTAGCTATCTTTTGCCTGAAGACCTGAGAGGGGGCGAAAATGTCGGGGGAAATTAAAGCTATAGACTGCATGTATTACGTGGCCACGCCCGAGTTCATCGGCAGGTGGAACAAAGCTAAAGAGGGAGAACTGGTCTGCCGCATGGAAAGGGCGATAGGCGGGCTGCCGAGCTTCGAAAGCATCGAGCGGATGCTCGAGCTGATGGATGAGGCTGGGGTGGAAAAGGTGCTCATCGCCCAGTGCAAGATGTGGTCTTATCGCAATAACTGGATGTATATGGACACGGGACTCGAGGAGGTGGCCCAGTACACCAGCAAATACCCGGAGAGGTTCGTCGGCCTGGCCGGCTACAATCCATTCCGCATTAAAGAGAGCCTGCGCGAAATAGAAATCGCGGTAAAACGGTATGGTTTCAAGGGAGTGTACGTGCACATATATGGCTTCGATATCCCGCTGCACGATAGAAAGATGTACCCGCTTTATGCCAAGTGTGTCGAACTCGATATCCCGGTATCGATGCAGGTGGGCCACGTGCTCGAGGCCATGCCGAGCGACTGCGGCCGGCCGATATATCTCGACAGAATCGCCTGTGACTTCCCTGAGCTTAAAATCCTGGGCGCGCATACCGGCTGGCCCTGGGTCGATGAGCTGATCTCGGTCTGCTACAAATGGGAAAACGTCTGGTTCGGCGTCGATGCCTGGATGCCCAGGTATCTTTCCAGTTCGATAGTGCAGTTCATCAACAGCCGGATGGGCCAGGACAGGTGTGTTTGGGGGACGAACGGCCTCCCCTGGAAGGAGAACCTGAGGCAGCTCGATGAGCTGGGGCTCAGGGAGGAAGCTAAAAGGAAGCTGCTCCGTTTAAATGCTATAGAGCTTTTCAAGCTCGATGGAGGCTAGCTGTGAATTTATTTAGCCTGGCTGGCAAAAAAGCGGTGGTGACCGGTGGAGGGCGCGGCATCGGCAAGGCGATAGTATATGCTCTGGCAGAGAGCGGAGCCGATGTGCTCATAGCTGATTTCAGGCTCGAGGAAGCAGAGCAGGCCGCGACCGAGATAAGCCGGGCCACCGGCAGAAAGATAACGGCGATGAGAACGGATGTGGTGGATATAGATCAGATACGCGAATTGAGGGATGAGGCTTTGAGGGCTTTAGGATACGTCGATATCCTGGTGAATAACGCCGGCTGGGACGAGATGAAGCCGTTTCTCGAGACGGAACCGAAACTGTGGGAAAAGATCATAGCCGTCAACTACCGGGGCGTTTTGAACACCTGCTATCTGTTCCTTCCGCATATGGCCGAGCGAAAGCAGGGTAGCATCGTCAACCTCAGCTCGGATGCCGCAAGGGTCGGAAGCATGGGCGAAGCTGTCTATGCCGGCGCTAAGGCGGCGATCATAGCTTTCTCTAAGACCCTGGCGCGCGAGCATGCCCGGGATAATATTCGAGTAAACGTGATCTGCCCCGGCATCACCGATACCCCGCTTGTGAGGGAGCTGGAGCAGAACAGCTTCGCCGCAAACATTCTATCGTCCATTATCAGATTTATTCCGCTCAAGCGCATCGGTCAGCCCGAGGATATTGCGCCCGCAGTAGTGTTCCTGGCCTCGGAGGCTGCACGTTATATCACGGGCCAGGTCATAAGCGTAAGCGGCGGCCTCACCATGGTGGGATGACCATACCGCTTCAACAAGGAATAGTTTACGGGCCGATCCCGTCGCATCGCCTCGGGATTTCGCTCGGAATCAATATACTCCCCTGCGGCTACAAGCTCTGCTCCTTCGATTGCATTTACTGCCAGTACGGCTGGACGCGGGCCAAAACCATGAACGTCAGCGCATGCAGCGATGACCTGCCGGACCCGGAGGCGGTCTATTCGGAGCTTAAATCCAAGTTGATCTGGCTGAAAAGAACGAATATCGAACTCAACTATATCACGCTCTCCGGCAACGGCGAGCCGACTCTGCACCCGGAGCTGGACAAGATAATCGAGATAATGCGGGCGCTCCGGAAACGCTACTATCCGAAAACAAAACTGGCCATCCTGTCGAATTCCTCGACCGTGACTCGGCCCGACGTACGCGCCGCTCTTAACAGGCTGGACGAAAGGATAATGAAACTCGATGCCGGCTCGGATAGGATCATCAGGCTCATCAACCGGCCCGCTCCGTTCTTCAGCCTGTCGGAAGTAATCGAAGGCTTGAGGCTGTTAAAAGATGTTATCGTTCAGGCGATGTTTTTCACCGGTCCCTTCGATAACACCTTGCCCGAGATAGTAGCCGACTGGATTCAAGCGATACGTGAAATCAAGCCCAAGCTAGTGCAGCTCTATACAGTATATCGCCCCAGCGCAAATAAAACCTTACATCGGGTCGGTCGGGCCGAGTTGCTCGACATCGCGTTTCGGCTTCAGCACGCCACCGGTGTGCCCGCCGAAGTCTACGATTGATAGCCAGGGCCCGTCTGATCGGATCAGTTGGCCATGATCGTAAACCTGGACGAAGAGAGGGTTCGACAAAAGATCGCGCTGCTCGAAAGCGCTCACCCGATTTTCGCGTGGCTTATCGAAAAGCTATCAGAGCACCCGCTTAGTTTCAAGATCAACCCGGAGCTTTACGGGTTGGATTTATCGCCCGACTCCAGCGAAGAGCGAACCGACCGGCGCGCGGTTAAGTTCTTCCTCCATGGGAAAGAGCGTCTGGCTGTCTTTTTCTACAAAAGGAGCCTCATGCCTTACAGTCGTAATCGATTCGCCTACGGCAGCCTCTACCGGCACCTCGCCGAGTTGAGCGAGGCGGACCTGAACGTTTGGCTCGACTACCTACTTTCCGGTTTTCCGGTCGATCGGAAGCCCACGGGATTGCGCAGGTCTTTATATTTGGATATACCGGAGTGACCGATGTTGAACCCATGCGAGTTGGAGATAGACCTCTTCTGCAAGGGAATGCGCATCGATCCGTCCTGTATGCTGGAACGGGAGGGGCGCTGGCTGGCGCGCACGCGCGCCGGGCTGGGCAGCGGTCTGGAACTGGTGATACCTGGGGACTCGAAAGACATATGGGTTAACGTCCCGGTGGAAGAGGACTTTGTGCTTGATTCCCCATATCTGCTCGTAAGGGAAGACTCTGGTTATTACATCTGCGATAAGCGGAACGGTTGCCGCTACCGGGTCGAGGTCCCGCCCGAGCCGGGCTGGTATATGAGGCGAACCTCGCGGGGCACGCCCATGCATAAGGTGGGGGTGCTACAGGGTACCTACCTGGGCATATATATCGGCCCAACCTGCGCCTTCTGGACGCAAGGGGAGCCGCTCAACTGCAAGTTTTGCACCACCGGGCTGAACGTAGGCGTGAACGAAGAGGCCCACAAGCACCTGGAAGATGTGGTCGAGACCTGTCTTGCGGCGAAAGAGGAGTCGGGCGTAACCTTTGTACATTTCAACAGCGGCTTCCAGGGGGGACGGGAGGTGGAAAGCGCGCTCCCCTATGTCAGGGCGGTCAAGGAGCGGGTCGGAATGCTGGTGGGGTTTCAGGCTACGCCGGTGGCCGATTTGGCTCAGTACGACCGGCTGATCGACGCAGGGTGCGACCATTTCTCTTTTTGCTTCGAGTTCTACAACCCGAGATACTTCGCCGAATTGCTGCCGGGCAAGGCGCGCTTTCTCGGACAGGCGGTCTTCTTCCGCGCCATGGAATACACGGCAAAGAGGCTGGGCAAAGGAAGGGTCTCCGGCGAGATCATCGCTGGAATCGAGCCGATCGAGGATACGCTGCGCGCCATCGATTACATCGCCTCGCTCGGCGCCTTTCCAACAGTCTGTATCTTCCGCCCGACCATCGGCTCCGACCTCGAACACCTTCCCCCGCCCAGGTTTGAAGATATGCTTGTCGTTTTCAAGCACATGTATGAGGCCTGCATGAAGAACGCTATCCCTATAGGGATAGCCCCTAATATCGAAGTGAGCCTGGTAGTGCTCCCGACCGACGCCGTATATCTGGCCGGCAGGAGCTGGAGACATTACATCTATCGGTTCAGGTCGAAGTTGCTCAAGGGGGTGATGAGGCCCTGCTTCTATTTCAAGATGCGACCGCTCGGAAGCGGAACGCGACGCAAATTCGGCGCGAACGCCCAGGCTTTCGAAATCAACGGACAGGGGGGTGAGGCGAAGCTTGGCGATAAGTGATGCGATCGTCATCGGCGGCGGGATTATCGGCTGCTCGATAGCCTATCGACTGGCTCAGGAGAAAGTTAAGGTCATTGTTGTCGAGCGCAATGCCAGGCCAGGAAGCGAGGCTTCCGCTGCCGCCGCCGGCATGCTGATAGCCGAAGGCCATCCGCATCCATCGAAGGCGCTGTCGGAGCTGGCTCGGGCAAGCCGCGAGCTTTACCCGGAATTGGTCCGGCGATTGAAATCTGAAACCGGAATAGATATCGAGCACAGGCGCTCGGGGTTAATCTTCCTGGCTTTCTCTGATGAGGACGAAGCGGAGCTGGATCGATTGTATGCCCGGCAAAAGGAAGAGGGCATACAGGTCGAAAGGTTAAGCGGCACCGAGCTGCTGGCGCTCGAGCCTAAAGTATCACGGAAGGCGCGCTGGGGCCTCAGGTTTCAGGCCGAGCAATATGTGGATAACCTTAAGCTGGTCGAGGCGCTGGTTGTTGCTGCCGCCCGATTGGGCGTCGAGTTCCGCACCGGCGCCCCGGTCACAGCGCTCTCGGTCGAGAAGGGGAAAGCAGTCGGCGTGGAGGTATCGGGCGAGAAGCTCCGAGCGGCTTGTGTTATCAACGCCGCCGGATGCTGGGCCGGAGCCATCGACGGAAAGTTTTCCCGGCTTCCCGTAAAACCAGCGCGCGGGCAAATAGTCCTGATCGAGGCACTGCCGCCTCTCTTCAACCACCTGCTTTTTTCCAGGCGAGCCTATATTGCTCCCAGATGCGACGGCCGGATGCTCGTGGGGAGCACGATCGAATTCGTCGGTTTCGATAGGAGCGTGACCGTCGGAGGTGTGGCGAGTATCCTCGGCAGCGCGCTCGAGATCAGCCCCGATTTAGGCCGGCTTCCAATTAGAAGAGCTTGGGCCGGGTTGCGCCCTTTCGCTCCGGATGAGCTCCCCATCCTGGGACCCTCTGAAATCGAAGGGCTTATCATAGCTACCGGCCACTACAGGAACGGGATACTGCTTGCGCCCATCACCGCTAAGCTAATAGCTAAATTGGTAATCGAAGGCGCGATGCCGGTGGAACTCGATCGGTTTAGCCCGCGGCGCTTTTCGTAAAGCGTTCGAAAGGAGGGGTGCTATGCCGGAATTGTTCACACCCCTGTTGCTCTTAGCTGCTTTTGTTGTGGTGTTATCGCTTGCCATCTGGTCCATTAGCGCCAGCCTGCCCACCATAAGGAGGCGATTCCGGTGCCCGTTCAAGGGAACCGATGTCGTTGTGGACTTCGTTTGCCACCCGGCCACGCTCCGAAATGTCGATGTAAAGTCATGCTCTGCTTTCAGAAGAGAAGAGGGGATCGCATGCGACAAGGAATGCCTCAAGCTTGATACCGATGAGATCACTACAACAACCTGCTAAGCGTCGGACAAGCAGGACGAGGAAGAGTTCGGGATACCATCGGGTTAGATATTATGTCTATTAGGAAATCGCTTGGGAAGTTGAAAAGTTGGCTGTCACCAGCTAAAGCGTCGGAGGTGGCGCGCGGGCGAGCGCAGACAAGCAGAGCGGAAGATGAAAAGGAGCAAGAGGTCGCGAAAGCTATTCTGGCTTATCTCTTCGAACATAATACTATGACGCTGGCCACCGCTAGCGAAAACATCCCCTGGGCGGCCCCTGTATTTTACGTCAACGATGGATTCGACATTTACTTTCTTTCTAAACCTGAAGCCAGGCACAGCCAAAACATCATGAAAAACCCGCGCGCGGCGGCTGCAATCCACGGAGATCCTTGGGACTGGCGTAAGGTGAAGGGGCTCCAAATCGAGGGAGAAGTTAAGGTGCTGGACGGGCCTGACGACATAGGCAAGGCAGTCAAGCTGTATGTGGCAAAGTTTCCATACCTGGAGGCTTTCCTGGCGTCGTCGCAGGCATTCTTTGGAGTGAGCTTACAGCAGGTCCGCTTTTATAAGCTGGTCCCTTACAAGATACGTCTTATCGATAACGAGAAGGGATTCGGCCATCGAGAGGAATACACTTTGGGATCGAATGATAATGCCCCAAATGGGAAGGGGAAATCAGCCGGCGGTTTCACGGCTGGCTGATCCCCCGCTGCTCCTTCGGAGCAAACCGCTATTTCCCATGCAAAAGCGAGGTCCTCTGAGGTTGTAAATAAAACATTAATACCAGGACTACCATCCATGATTCTACGCCAAAATGTCCCGGCTGCATGAATACCAAGATGGTAGTGCAAATAACTGTGCGTCTCGGCCAGAACCAGATCAGTCGTGTAAAGCCTTCTGTCTTTCGAGATCCTTAGCTTGGGTTTTCGCTTTTGAATTAAACTGATCGCTTCTGTCTGCGAGGGCGATGAACGCTCCTGTGTCTACGAATATGTTCCTTGGCAATAGAATCTCCTAAGTAAAACCAAAAAAGTTCTTTGACAAGGTATAATTAGTCATCAATGCTCATTGAGGTGAGAGGAGATGACTGATTTC
>FWPU01001208.1_pt1 | contig 29276 bp, 27 predicted proteins | sample 2228361 | NCBI WGS metagenome assembly FWPU01 (sample SAMEA103939777, study PRJEB20133) | metagenome | reverse complement strand
ATCATTCCTCTAAATTTTAGGGTCTCGATACGGGCTGACGCCCTACTCGACCCGCAGCCCTCACCCTTCGACAGGCTCAGGGCGGCGCCCCCAACCTCTCTGCCGCACTGCGGGCGAGGGGAGTCTTGACTCCCTTCCCCCATTTTGGGGGAAGGGCCGGGGATGGGGGAGATGCACGTGATAGAAGAAATCGCAATGCGTTTAGAAATCTAAAGACCCCTCACTTCGTTCGGGGTGACATAGGGGTGGTGCTGCGTTTGGGGTGACATGGAAACGCGGGTTGAGTAGCGAAGCGTATCGAAACCCGTGATTTGGGTCTCGATACGAGCTGACGCCCTACTCGACCCGCATCGCTATGGTTATTGGGAATGGTCATCATTTCGAGATGGAAATGAGGCTACTTTTCGAAAAAACCATCCTTTGGTCTACTTTAGAGTATAATCTCAATGTACTCATAGCTTTGTGCTTTTCACCACAGTCGTTTGAGTCCAATTTCAAATCAAGGAGTAAAACCATGGCTAAGTTAGAAGATGTCGAAGGGATTGGCCCAGCTTATGCTGAAAAACTGCGCCAAGCAGGAGTGCATTCAAGCGATGCTTTTCTAAAACTCGCAGCAACCCCCAAGGGACGGGAAGAGCTGGCTCAGAAGAGCGGCATCAGTGAAAAATTGATTTTAGAGTGGGCGAACCACCTTGATCTCTATCGAATCAAAGGCGTTGGTTCAGAGTACTCTGACCTGCTCGAGGAGGCAGGGGTGGACACCGTGGTGGAATTGGCGCAACGCAACCCAGAAAACCTATATCAAAAGCTGGTCGAAGTGAACAACGCCAAAAAGTTGGTGCGTAAAATGCCCGTCCAATCCCAAGTGGCAGATTGGGTTGAACAGGCGAAAAAACTGCCTCGCCTCCTACAATACTAAACAAAAAAACTGCTCATGGGGTGTCCCTTTCACCGCCGAGCACGCAGCGATCTGGGAAACAAAATACCACCCGATCGCTGTGATTGGTTCATCTCCGCATCTCGGCGTTCTCTACGGTGCGAAGTCCCTGATGCGCTGAGTAATGACTCCTGACCTAATAATTTTGTAAGCAGGGGGAGCAATTGCTTTGAGATTTGGGGGGTAATGGCTATAATGAGCCTAGAAAGCTGAGGCCAAGATGTTCGACGTACGAACCAATTTTTTTGAAAATAAACTGCTCTTCCTTGCCAAAGGGAAAATGGATGCCAATGAGAGCCGGGCGATGTGCGAGGCATTGTTGAAAAATGCTCGCAAATTACAACCCGGTTTCATCTTCATTTCGGATATCCATGACTTGGAGCCTTTGCCCGAAGAGGGGCGTTTGGAATTGCAAAAGACAATGCAAGCCCTCCTAGACGCAGGGATGGGAGCTGAAATCCGCGTGATTTCGGATAAAGCGATCATTGCTGTTAATCAATTCCAACGCACCTCGCGCGCCGTGGGGTATACTGCAACGGAAGTACGCACCATTCAGGAAGCAGAACGGCTGGTAGATCAACTGGTTAGTTAAAGCCGGTCGAGGAATCGATGCAGTTTTTACGACATGGCTGTCTGAAACGACGGTTTCGGCAGCCATGTTTTGCTGAGCCGGGGTGATTGCCTGATGATCATTTAGATAGCTGATGTCAATTCACAAGCGATAAAACGGATGATCTTTTCGTTATGCCGAGTGGAATCCGTATCAGAAAAAGCCATTCCATTTTGGAAATCCCCTTGCAAAAACACTTGCGCGGAAATCCATCATGCTTTATCATATGAATATAATCTTTAAGGAGTTTTAAAAAATGAATGTGGGCATTCTCACCGATACAACTGCCAGTATTCCGCCTGCTTTGATCGAAGAATTGGAAATTGAGTTAGTTCCCTATTATGTCATGCGGGGTATGGAAACGTTGCGGGACATGGTCGATGTCAAACCGGACGAGTTTGCGCAGTATCTCTTAACTGCACAAACCCTGCCAACGACCTCAAACCCTAGCCCTGGAGATTATGTCAATGCCATTCTACGCTTAGCGGAACGCAGTTTGAATATTGTTGCCCTGACGATGACCTCCAAGGGTAGCGGCGCTTATCAGTCCTGCCTGGCAGCGGTGGAGATGCTTAAAGAGAAGATGCCCAAACTGCACGTGGATGTGATCGACACTCTAGCGGTTGCTATGGCGCAGGGCTGGGCGGTGGTGGAAGCTGCGCGGGCGGCAAAACAGGGCTTGGGGATTGGGGAAGTAGTCGAAAGAGCTCGTCAGACGGCAAAACAATCGATGATGATGATGACCGCCGATACCCTGCGTTATCTCTACATGGGCGGACGGATTGGCAAGGCTCAGAATTTAATCGGCTCGCTGCTGAATATCAAACCGATCATTGGGATGCAAGACGGAGTGATTGTTGCGCTGGCTACGGAGCGCACACGTCCCAAGGCATATTCTCGCATTGTTGAATTGATGAAAGAGCGCTTAAGCGGTATCCGCAATATTAAGGTCGCCTTTATGCATGTGGCTGCCCTTGATCAACTAGAGCCTCTCAAAGAGAAGGTTTGCTCGTCGTTCAATTGTGTGGAGACTTTGACCACCTCGCTCTCGCCAGCGTTGGCGGTGCATTCCGGGCCTGGAACGGTTGGCGTGAGCTATATCCCTGCTTCATCTACCTAAAGGGGAGCTCACCAAAAACCTGAATTTGGTCACGCCCAGCATTTTTGGCTTGATACAAAGCTTGATCGGCTTTTTCCACTAACTCATCAACCGATCGGGCATGAGTTGGCATGCTGGCAATTCCCTGACTGATCGTGGGGGGTTCGATAGTTTTTCCTTGTGAGGTTGTCAAGGTAGAACGAGATAAAGCATTCCGAATGCGCTGGGCTACCTGACAGGCATTCTCGAGGGATGCTCCTTCCAAAATCAACCCAAACTCTTCTCCTCCCCACCGCCCAATGACATCCCTCTGTTTGACCTGAGCTTGAATCACTTGGACAATCAGACAGAGCACCTCATCGCCAATCGTGTGTCCGTAGCGGTCGTTATAGTCTTTAAAACGATCGATGTCGAGCATGATGAGAGAAAGGGGATCGCCGTTGGTTAGACAGGCGTGTACTGCTTGGCGCAGAGCGGCTAGGAAATGCCCATGGTTATAAGCGCCAGTCAGCGAGTCGCGTCGTGCTCGTTCTTCAACCTCAGCATGGTGGCGGGCATTATCAAACGCCAGAGCCACCTGTTGGGCAACGTTCATCAGCAACTGGAGATCGTCTTCGTCGAAAGCGTTGGGAGTGTAACTGGCAACCGCTAGCACTCCCTGCGTATGACCTCCCTTTCCAAAGGGTACCCCTAACCACGACTCGGACATTTGGGATTTGCCGATGATGAGCGGTTTAATCGGCAAAGTATCCAATTCTCGTTGGAAATTGCGGATCAGGAGGGGTTTGCGCTGTCGGATAACATAAGCCGCCAACCCTTGATCGAGCGGAATGGATATCCCTTCAAAGCGTTCTCCCATATCGAGCAATAACAGAAGTTCGATGGTTTTCTGCTGCCAATCCACTACCCCGACATAGTAGGTATCTGCAGGGATGACTTGAGCAAGTAAATCATATAGTTCTTGGAGTAGGTTATCCATCTCGATGGTTGAGCCAATGATTGAGCTAACCCGGTTGAGTAGTTCTAGCCGTTTAGTTTTCCTTTGCTCTTCCATGTGCAAGCGGGCGTTTTCGACCACCACGGCAAGCTGATTGGCAAGGGTTTCGAGAAATTCCACTTTGACTTGATCGATTGGTTCGCGATGGACTTGGCGCTCCTCGCCAATGGATAGAAAGCCTACAACACGTTCCGAGGTGATCAGTGGAGTTACACAGATCGTCTGAGTATCTGCAGTAAAAAAGCTTTGGAAATCTAACCAGTGAGGGGTTAGTTGAAGGTGATCGCGATGTGCTTGTACACTGCTTCGCCTTTGGAAGGCGGCGTGAATCCAAGGTAACTCCCTCATGGAAGAATGCCTGCGAAGTTTTGCCCATTTCTGTTTCCCATCCCGCCGCGTGGCGATCCCATAGGGGATCAAGCGTTCTCCTTCGAGTAGATCGATGCGTGCATACGAAATGGGGAGAAAGGCAGTGATCTTTTGAACGAGTTGCGGTATGGTCTGATCTAAATCGAGTGATGCGGTAGCGGTAAGGCTGGCATCGAGCAACAAAGATAAGTCCTCGTTCTTGCGTTGACGTTCTTGAACCTGAGCGGCGAGCAGATCGCCTAGCGCACTGCTGATATAAGCGGTGATAAAAAACTGCACCGTGTTCATCAATTGCGAGCTGATTTGCTGGCGAGTAGGGGAGGCGTAATAGTTATCGACGGCGATTGATCCTAAGAGAGCTATTGTTGCAGCGAAGAAGGCGCCAACTTTACCGGTGAAGATGCCGCTCAGGAAGATCACGATGACCAGCAATCCGACCATCGAAGGCAACAGTCCGCCAAGCAAGATGAAAGCACCACTGATGAAGGTAACACTAAACAAGATATTTAGAATCAGAATCCAGCGGTAGTGCCAGAAACGGGGATAAACTTGCCAATAAAAAATATAGACATAGGCACCGACCACGAGCAGATAAACCCATAAGGTTTGCTGTTGTTGATGGGTCAAGGGAAGGAGAAACCTCAAAAGTAACAACCCCCCTGCAGCGCTCAACGAGATGATTTTTACGGGCGTAATGTAGCGGCGAAAAAGCTCGGCTCGTAAAGTCCAATCTTCACTGGTCTGACGCAAATTTGCCTCGCTTGTTCTATAACTACCTTAATTTTATATCCCAAAAGTGTTTTAGGATAGGTGGTAACGTTTACAGAATTGATAGGTGGGGGGTGATTTTAAATTGAGATGTGGTAGCGTTTTTCGAATAGCTCTGCGTCAAAAGGTGCTTGGCGAGAGCGACAGTTTTCGCGCGGACAGAGCTGACAACTGGTGAAATGGGTTTGGGTGGAAAAGGCGATGCCAGAGACGGATTTGACCGGGTGCATCAGTTTGCTTTCGGTCATCGAGACACCGATGTGGTACTTTACCTCGCCGAGTAAGGTGAAAAGGTCATCCTGAGCGCTGAGCGGCCAATCCTCCAGCGAACCGGGGTGCATTTCCGAGAGCAAGCCGGGGTGAAATCTTTGAAGCAGGTACTGGTGCATTGCTCGTCGAGCTGTCTCAAGGGCAACCTCTTGGATAGCATCTGCCCAAAAACGGTGCAGCAAATCCGAAAGCGTCTTTGCCCATCCATCCAGTTCCAAGCCAGCGGTGGCGACAAAGACGAAAGCGCGTTGGGTTTCTTCGAGGTTGACCCGCAAGACGCGGCTGTGAAGGCGTCGCCCATCCAGTTGTACCCAATTATCCCCTCTTTCGTCTATATAGACCATCCGGACCATTGCTTTGGGCTTGCCGATCTGCTCGGCTTGATCGATGAGCCGATCGAGTTCCCCAAGGTGGTAACTGGCGGGCTTTAGGCGCAGGTTGCGCCTTAGAACCGCTCGGTCAACCTCGAACGGGATCTCACTGAGCACTTTTACAATCGGAGAATTGCCTTGCTGAGTCTTCATTTGATGTTTCTTCTCAGTCAATCGGTTTCGGGACGATTATACCGCTCATTTTGAGGCAGAGGCTTTTAGGCTTTTGCAGCTTGGTGGAGAATTCGGCGATGGACACTCTCTGTAAAGCTACACAAAAAGAGCGAAAAGCGAAAATGAGCCGTGTGTCCATTGACAAAGGCGGCAAATTAGGCTACAATGATAAAAAGAACAAAAGTTCTATTAATTATGCGGAGAGTAAGCTGATTGAAGATGCCGAAAGGAGGTGCATCCATGTCATTTTGGAAACGGTTGCGCCCGATAGGGGATCGCGTGCTTCCGCCGCGCGGGGTGGTCATCACCGACCCAGAAATTGGGCGTCATTTAGATGAACTGGCAGCTCAAGAGGGCTGCTCGGCACAGCAGATTGCGGCTGACTTGTTGCGCTATGCTCTATCGGCGCGTTTTGCTGCCCAGGCGTACTTGCGCCGCTGGCAGAGGCTTTCGCGTCGCGAGCAGCAGGTGGTTGCCTTGCTTTGTTTGGGATATACCTATCGCGAGGTCGCCGACCAACTGATCGTCTCCTACGATACCGTCAAGACCCACGCCCGCAATGCCCTGAACAAATTAGAGCTGCACAACTTGAACGAAATGCGCCAAGCCTTAGCCGACTGGGATTTTAGCGCCTGGCAGCCTTATTCCAGGCTGCCTCTGATCGAGAAGGAATAAAAACACAACAACGCTGAGCAAAAGCAAGGGGTGAGCTTTCGGCAGGCGTGGGCTTTGTTACCGCATCAGAACGATAAGTAGAGAACGACGCCTGCCTTTGATTTTATTAAAGTTTGCCGTCAGGGCGCAGAAATCGTAAGCACAGCCCGCTTGTCAAAGGGATCAGGCGGCGACTTTAGCTAATCCTTTTTCGGTGATGGCGAGTGCTTCATCGACCTGCTCGGCGGTAACAATCAGCGGTGGGATATAGCGCACCACTTGCCCGTAAGTACCTGCCATATAAGCTACCAAACCTTGATCCAGCATGGCATTCAGCAGGTTGAAAGCCACTTCTGGATTAGGTTGTTTATCGGTGTTCGGATGAATGAACTCCATCGCCAGCATCAGCCCCAAACCGCGCACTTCGCCGATGACAGGATACTTCTTCTTGAGCGCATTTAAGCCATCCAAGAAGCGTTTGCCCATCTTGCGGGCGTTTTCGAGCAAGTTCTCTTCGCCAATGACCTGTAGGGTTGCCAAAGCCGCAGCGCAGGCGATGGGATTGCCGCCGTAGGTTGTCCCATGGGCGCCGGCGAGCCACTGACTCATCAGTTTGCGGCTAGCAACGGTGGCGCTCAGGGGGAAGCCGTTGGCGATGCCCTTGGCGATTGCCAGAATATCCGGGATGATGCCGACATGTTGGCAGGCAAACATTTCACCCGTGCGCCCAAAGCCAGTTTGTACTTCATCGAGGATCAGCAGAATGCCGTGTTGATCACAAATTTTCCGCAGGGAGGGCAGGAAATCGCGGGGCGGCACGATATACCCTCCTTCTCCTTGGATAGGTTCAACCAGAAAAGCCGCAACTTGCGAGGGTGGAATCTGATGTTGGAACAAGCGTTCAAGGCTCAATAGCGTCCATTCAAGGGCTTTTTCCGGCGTAGCGCCGAGGGGGCAGCGGTAAGCGTAGGGGTAGGGCACAAAATAAATACTCGGCACGAAAGGCTCGTAATGGTTGCGGTATTTCGACTTAACGGTGGTCACCGAGGCTGCCCCATAGGTGCGTCCGTGGAAGCCACCTTCGAAAGCGATGATGCCAGGTCGGCCGGTGACATAACGGGCTAATTTAATCGCTCCTTCGACGGCTTCGGCGCCGCTGTTGCCGAAGAAGAACATATCCAAGCCATCGGGTAAGACCTCAGGCAAAGCCTCACAGAGATCGAGAAGTGACTGATGGATGGTGACCCCTACAGCGCTGTGTACCATCTCGTTCATTTGGCGTTGAGCGGCTTCTAACACGCGCGGATGGCCGTGCCCGAGGTTGGTGACCGCAATGCCAGAAGTGAAGTCAAGATAACGCTTGCCATCTGCGGTGTAGAGGTATGCGCCTTCTGCTTTTATGACGGGTAACTTTGGCCAATCCTCGGCAAGGCTTGGGGCAAGAACCTCGGGAATGCGCTTCATCTTCTCGAGAAAGCGTGCGTGGGTATCGGTCATGGAATTTTCTCCCTTCTATGGCTAAATGGGGTGTGAGGTTAAATCGTCTTCACAAGGATGTTCTGGTTATTTTAACACGACTTGCCGAATCACTTCAGCGACGAAATCTATATCTAAAATGGGGTGAATTTCGCTAAAACCCATTTGCTGGGTGGTTCTATGGCTTGGTGTTTCCAAAGATCACTTTCTAAGTGCCTGCTAGGATGAGATTCGATCGACAAATTGCGGCTGGATGGCACAAACTCGATTGCGTCCAGCCTGTTTCGCTTGATAGAGGGCTTGGTCGGCGAGTTCGATCAGCGTTTCGATTGCTCGTTGAGCTTCGATTTGGCAGTTGGCTGGGTTGCCGCCGCAGACACCGAAACTGGCGGTTATCGAGATGGAGTGATTGTTGATGGGAATTCGTTCACCAGCGATCCTCTGACGCAAGCGTTCGGCGAGGGCTTCACCCGCTTGCAAGGCGGTCTCGGGGAGGAGGATGATGATTTCCTCACCGCCGAAACGCCCCACAAGGTCACTTTGGCGCACGGTTTGCAGGATCAGGCGGCTGATGGTTTGCAGGACCAGATCGCCGATCGGATGTCCATAGGTGTCGTTAACGGATTTGAAACGGTCGAGATCGCACATGATTAAGGTGAGAGGGTGCTGATAGCGGCAAGAGCGCACAAATTCTTGGCAAGCACGTTCAAAGAAATAATGGCGGTTATGTAAGCCGGTCAAGGTATCTGTAGTAGCAAGGCGTTGGATTTCCTGAAAGAGGCGTGCGTTGACCATCGCCAAAGCGGCATGACTGGCAAACATGGCAAGTTTTCGAGCGTGCTCTTCTGTGTAGTAATTCGGTTCGAGTTTATCGAGGGAAAAGAGTCCCAGTACTTTGCCATGGGCATAGATCGGTGTTCCAACCCATGAGCGAACCGGGTTGTTGGTTTTACTGCGATGCCAGGCTGGGTACTGATCGATATCAGGGATAACCAAAGGTTTGAGCGTCGTAAACATGGTGAAAAGATTCGGCGTCTTGGGGATGTCAAAGGAGGCTTCCAGAACGCGCCTTTCGACCTCTTCACCGTAGCGGTGGTAATTCTTGGCACGGCGAACGCGAGCGGTCATTCCCTCGACTTCCATGATCACGGCGGAATCATAAGAGACAATATCGCCTACCCGTTCTAACATGATATCCAAGACTTCATCGTAATTTAACGTGGCATTCAGAGCCATTGCCGCGCCTTGTAACGATTCGGCTAATTGTCGTTGTTCACGTTCGGCTGCTTCGGCGCGTTCTCGCTCGGCGACTTCAAGGATTAGGCTATCGTTGCGGCGAATCAATTCATCCTGCTGGATTTGAAGCTCTTTTGCTATAGCATCCAATTGAATGACCATTTCATTGAATGCTTGCGAGAATTCGCCCATGAATTCGACCCGTTGGGTAAAGTCCCCTTGGGCAACTTGTTGGGTCTGCCAGGTTAAGTGGCGTAGGTTGGCTTGAAGGGACTTCAGCGCGCCGGCTAACGCTCCTTTCTCCTTGAGGTCATACGATAGCTCACCTTTAGCGAGAGCCAATGCTAGACGACGGGTTTCACGCAGCGTTCGTAATGCCTGTTCATAAGGTGCCCAATGGATGTCGTTACTGAGGTGGAGGTCAATCTCTTGCGCCTCCACAATCAAGGCACGAAATTGATCAAGTAAAAGAAGAGCTTGCCGGAGCGAATCGTTCGGTGAAGAAGAGGTTGTGTTATTCATGGTCGATTCGCAGAAAATGACGAGTAAGGCGGTTGTTCTAGGTATCTTGAGAGATCACTTGGGCCTGAAAACGACAAGTGCGATCCCCAGTGCACCAACAATCCACTTCTTTGACCTTGAAGGGTAAACCCGTATAACTCTCTAAGAGAGCACAGATAAATCCCTCATCATAGGTGCAAATTTCGTCGTCAAGCTCTGGCAAGCCCGAGCAATCGAGATCCTCTGAAACGGTTAGGGTTAACTCTCCGTGCTCTAGATCGATCTTTTCAATGCGTAAGATCCCAATTCCCCACATGCGCAAGGTCAGTTGTAACTCTCTGAGGAATTCATTCAAGTCCTTGGTCGGTGGCATGGCGTTTTCGTAGAATTGCCTGCCGGCTAACTTGCCAGCTTCGTAAAAGATCTGATCGGTTTTTTCAGCCCCAAGCATCTGTTCCATCACATCGCGAAAGGTGAACTGCATCAAGCGATAGGCATTCAAGCTGGTGTTTGGGCCGAGATTGGGGCGGCCAAGGCGTAGATCACCTAACAATTCCCACCGAAAGGGGTATTTACGAGGTAGAAGTGAATTGCTCATGGGCTTGTCCTTGCTAGAGTATTGATAAAAGAAATCAAGGCTCTTGGATTGGTCAGGATTCAGTAAACACTAGACTCACTCAACTTTTGCAATCAGCAAAAGTTGAAATATTTTTTCACGCATTATTATCGCATGAGTTTTGATCTTTGCAAAGTGTTGTTTCAACGATTTTTTGGAAACCCCAATGGGGGCGCAGGTTTTGCTAGGGAAACCTTACCACGCAGAAAAGATCGTTCCCTAATAGCAATTGGCTGGTAGGGAAGAGATTTTGCAGCATTTCCACTTGGCGGCACTCACACCACAGGGTACGAACCTTAAAGTCGGCAGCTAACTTTTGCCAGAGAGCTTGATCCAGCCCTCTTCCCATCACGAAAGGTTGTTTCGTCCAGTAGATCGTCTCGATGCCTCCATCCAAACGGTCGGCGACCCCAAGGATAACGCCAGTGGGTTTTTGTTCTAACTGGAGGGCTAAGGATTTCATCTGGTCATACTGATGGGCGATGGCAGGGGTTTCATGTCCGTAGTAAAAGTTCAAGGGGTTTTGACGATAGGGGAGCATTGTCCATAAGAAAAATATTGCAACTCCCAACCAAAGTAAACCTGTCTTTCTCTTCAACAGGCTTTGACTATAGGAGAAGCTCTCGCTAATGAGCAGATATGAGCAGGGAAGAAGGGGGATTAAGAAACGGGTTTTATAGGTTGCCCAGAAGGCAATGGTGAGCAGGTACAGAAAGGTCGGCGAAGGGAACGTTTTTATACCAACTTGCGCTGTCTTGGCTAAAGAAAGTCCTTTGAACTGCCCGTATCGGGCAACTAGGGCAACGAGAACGCCGATAAAACCTAGTGGTGTCAACATGCCGATAAATTGTCGAAAGCCTGCCCAAGCCGATTTGGCGAATAAGAGGCTGTAACGGGTTAGGATCGCTTCTAGGGGGACATCCTTGACTGCCCAAACAATCCGATCCTCAGTCTGGGTGATCTTCGCCATTCCCAATTGTTCCAACAAATAATACGTAGAAGGCGAATGGAACCACTGACCAAAGGTATAGCGGTTCCATGCCAGCCATGGGCTGAGAAAGAGAGTCAATGCGCTGAGGAATATCCCAATTTTTAGCCATTTCTCTCGGCGTGAGATGTTCTCATGGCTCAAGATTCGAATCAGAAACGAAAAAGGCAGAAGGATAAGGTTATTATGGGTGAGCAAGGCAAGCGCACAAAAACCCCCTAATCCTACTAAAGAAAATTTGTTCCAGAGCTGATCGGTTCTCCACATCCACTCTGCCAAAACCAAGATCAGGGCGATGAGAATATAGGGGCTGGCGTTGGTGCTGAAATCAACGATCCACGGAGAAACAGCCATCAGGGCAAAGGGAAGCAATTTGTTTGGGGTAAGGACCTGTGTTCGTTTTGGGAGAAAGGCAAGCCACAGACACATTCCGACCACTAGCGAGAGCGATTTGAGCATCAAAAAGGTATTCTGCGACTCCCACAGACGGGCTAGAATGGCTGCCAATAGGGGCCACAGGGGTGGATGTTGGCTGGCGGAGCTTGCTAAGGTAAGGTAGGTTGCTTGAGGGGTAAAGTCGTATTTGAGCGGGTATTCGAGGCGACCGCTCCAAGCAAGCTGACGGGCGGTTAGGGCAAAGAGATTGACATCCCCGTAAAGGCGAGTGTTTTGGGTGAAGCTCCAAATTCGTAAGGAAATCCCTACTGCAAATATCGCCAGCAGAATTGCAGCCGTATAGACTCGCTCTTTAGAGGGTGTAACAAGAGACATTGGTGCTCTATTATTTATACCGCTCTACTTACTCCGATGCGTTGCGAAGCAAAGGCAAACGATTCTCCTGCTCAGGTGGATTTCAGGGGTGCTTCTGCATGCGCGCTTATCGCAGTTCGGAGTTTACCATTTTTGGTCTTCGGGAAAGATGGTGGTGTACAAGGCGCGAGTGCGGGGTTCTGCTAGCATTGGTTCGGCAACTTCGCGCCATTTATTGTAATGGGGGGTTTCTTTATGCTTGGCGGGGTCTTCGGGGGTGCGATAGACCTCCACCAGAAGAAAACGGCTGGGGTCGTCGGTCTGTTGCAGGACATCAAAACGCGCCACCCCTGGCTCTTGTAAGCTGTGGCGTGCGTTTTCTAGTGTGGCTTCCTTGAAAGCCTCAATATATTCGGGTTTGACGTGTAGGGAAACGACTAGAACGACCATAAAAACAAGGCTCCTCGACCAGGACTCGAACCTGGAACCTAGCGGTTAACAGCCGCCCGCTCTGCCGAATTGAGCTATCGAGGAAAGCTAACCAAAATTATATCTGTAAGCCCAAAGCATGTCAAGGAAATGACAGGCTTTTACAGCTCGTGGCGGTTTATTTGCTTGTACCATAAATTCAACGCTGGGTTTGCTTGCCAGTGAGCATGAAACGCATCATGGAGATGATGCTCACCTTGCCAAAATGTACTGAGTTGGGATCGATAAAAAGAAACCGCTCGTACCCAATGCTCGAATCCTAATGGGGAGATCGGGATGGAAAAGGTTTGGAAATCTGTGCCGAGAAAATCTGCTCGCCAATTTGGCTGACGGAAGAGATAAGGCACTTCGGCATAGTACCAGAGGGGGATACCGCTCCCTTCAGCCGCTAGGCGGGTCAGTTTATGGTCAACATGTCCTCCAACGCCGAGGGGAGACACGAGCCTGCTCTGGTGGGGTACTTTGTGGCGGAGTTCTTCAATCAGGGTAGGGATCAACTCCTTGTCATCAGAATGAAGTTCTTGGAAGAGAGACTCATCAGAGGTATACAAGGCTTGCCCTGTTGAGGAAGTGCGATAGATACAGTCGGCGATGGAAAAAGAACAGCCTTTCACACCCAGATAATCGAGAGCTTGGGAGTCTTCTTCCCGCCTGAGTGAGACGGCCTCCAAGCCGAGCCCCCAACGTTGGTGGAGTTGCTGAGCATAGGAAGATAATTCAAAGGCCGATTCGGGTTGTCCGCCGCAAATTGTCCACACTTCGACTTCTTCTCCTGCTTGGTGCAATTCCCAGATGCCCCCGCCGCAAGAGAAGACCACATCATCATAGTGAGGTGAGAGAAAGATCCAGCGCATGATGGGGAAGTTAATAACACTTGTCGATAGCGTTACCTAATGTTATCATGAAAGCATTGAAAGGGATGAAATGACGATCGATAACTCGCCTCGTCGCCGCTTGCGCATTATTCTGGTGATGATCATTCTCAGCACCGTACCATGTTATTGTTTGGGATTTTTTATGGCGACGCAAGCACCCCGTCAGCGAGCGACGCCAACCCCAACCTTAACGCCGACTGCACGTCGCACTCCCACGGCAAGTCCTACTTTATTTCAATTTCCAACACCTTCCTTTACGCCTTTTTTCAATGTAATTACAAATACCGTCACGCCCACTGGCACACCCACCGCCTCGCCTACACCTACACCTACACCTACACCTACTCCTACTCCTACCCTCTCTCCGACCGAAACCCCGACGGAAAGCCCCTCACCAACCCAAACGGAGAGCCCCAGTCCTTCCCCATCTCCGACGGATACACCTGTACCCCCGCCAACGGTTGTGCCAAGCGATACTCTGACACCAACACCTACCTCTACGTCTTCGAGCTCGAACCCTTTGCTGATACAAAAGCTGGGGTGTGCTAAATCCATGATCTTCGATACAATTACCCTATGAAGACAAACGAAGTATCAACCCTCTTGAAAAAGCTAACCGCTCCGCCCGGCTTGTCGGGATATGAGGAGTCCATTGCGCGCCAGGTCGAAGCCTTGTGGCAACCGCTTGTCGATGAGTTGTCGCGCAACCGCTTGGGCAGTGTCCTAGGTTATCGCCAAGGGGTCGGTGAACCACCTCGGCGGCGCTTGATGATGGTTGCCCATCAGGATGCCATCGGGTTGATGGTCAGCGGGATCAAAGATGGTTTTTTACGCTTGACCGAGATTGGGGGCTTAGACCATCGCATCTTACCGGGGCAATTGGTGCAAATCCACGGCAAGCGTACCTTGCCGGCAGTTATTGTCCAACCGCCTCCTTTTCTCTTGCCGCCAGAAGCTCAGGAAGGGAGTGTTCCCCTATCTTATTTGTGGGCTGATACTGGTTTGGAGGAGAAGGAAGTTCGGCGGCAGGTTCAAGTGGGTGATCTGGTCTCCTTTGGGCGGAACTATTTGGAAATGAGCTCCGATTTGGTTTGTTCTCCTTCTATGGATAATCGTGCTTCCCTTTGTGCGCTGACACTATGCCTGCAACAACTTCTACGTCGGCAGCATGTGTGGGATATCTGGGCGGTTTCGAGCACCCAAGAAGAGGAAACCTTAGGCGGTGCGGCGACTTCGGCATTTCAAATTGAACCTGATTTGGCGATTGTCATCGATGTGACCCATGCCAGCGGGCCTGGCAGCCCTTCGCACAAGACGTATCCTTTAGGAAGAGGCATCACCTTGGGTTGGGGTCCAACCGTTCATCCGCGCTTGTATGAAACCTTCAAAGAACTTGCCGACAAGCTGGAAATCCCGTCTAAAATGGAGCCAATGCCCCGTTATTCGGGGACAGATGCCGACCGATTGCAAACCGTTGCAGAAGGTATTCCAACCATGGTCATCAGCATCCCTTTGCGCTATATGCACACACCGGTTGAGATCGTTTCGTTGAAGGATATCCAGCGCGCGGCGCGTCTGTTGACAGAATTTGCCGCCACTTTAGAAACTGATTTCATGGATAAACTCTCATGGGACAAAACACCGAAAGACTAAATTCACCCAAAATCGCCACGGAGCAAATTCGCTTGCTGGAAAAGCTTTGTAATGCTGTTGGCGTCAGCGGCGATGAAGGGGAGGTTCGCCGTCTGGTGATGGATCAGATAAAACCCTATGTGCAGGATACACGGGTGGATGCCCTCGGGAATCTGCTTGCTTACCAGAAGAAAGATGATCAAAAGCCCCTATGCGTGATGTTGGCAGCGCACATGGATGAGGTGGGTTTCATGTTGACCTCAGAGGATGATAAAGAAGATGGAATCTTCCGTTTTGAATTGGTAGGTGGTATCGATCCTCGCTGGCTGGCAGGTAAACCCATTCAGGTCGGTCGCGATCATCACAAAGGGGTGATAGGCTGTAAAGCAATTCACTTGACAACAGCCGAAGAACGGCGCAATTCGTTTAGTGTCGAAGGGCTAAGGGTCGATCTGGGTGGTGGAGGAAAAGCTAAATTAGGAGATTGGGGAACATTCGCCACACCTTTTCAAAAACTAGGCGCGAGCTTGCGAGCCAAAGCTCTGGACAATCGAATTGGGGTTGCGACAGCGATCGAAATCCTCAAGGTGGATTACCCCAACGTGGAAGTGGTGGCCGCATTCACAGTTCAGGAAGAAGTTGGCTTGCGCGGCGCAAAAGTGGCTGCTCATGCCCTAAACCCTGACCTTGCCATTATTGTCGATTGCACTCCTGCTTTCGACTTGCCTTTGCAAATTGAGGATAGTTTTTATCCCCCAGAGAATGAGCGCTATAACACGCGCTTGGGTTATGGGCCTGCAATCTATCTTTCCGATCGAGCAACGATTTCGGATCCGCGTTTGGTGACGCATTTTGTCCATACCGCGGAGGAGAAAGGGATCCCCTATCAGTTTCGGCAAGCAGGGGGAGGTGCCACGGACGCCGGGACGATTCATCTCCAGCGCGCTGGTATCCCTAGCATATCCATCTCGGTGCCCGGCCGTTACCTTCACACCCCTGCCGCTATCGTGCGCATCGCCGATTGGGAAAACACCTTGAAGCTAATTTACCATGCCTTGCAGACACTTCCCCCCGATCTGCTCAAATCTGAACGTTAGGATGAATTCAGCAAAGCGGAGAGAATTTCATGAAAGAACTACTGAAAAATCTTGTGGAAATCCCTGCGCCATCGGGCTATGAGAGCCAGGTGCGCAATGTCATTCGCCAAATCATTGAACCATTGGTCGATGAAATTCGGGTAGATGCGCTGGGCAATTTGCTTGCGGTAAGGAGAAAGCCAGACGCGCCGCGCCTGATGTTGGTTGCACACATGGATGAAATTGGGTTAATGGTAACCCATGTCGATCGTCAGGGTTTTGCTCGCTTTGTTCCTTTGGGGGGAGTGATGCCGATCCATTGTGTTGGGGGAAGAGTGCGCTTTATAAATGGTGTTGAAGGGGTCATTGGGGTTGAAAAGAACCCCACTTCGTATGAAATTCCTGTAATTGAAAAATTGTTCATCGATGTTGGGGCTTCAAGCGCGGAAGATTGCCCGATTCGCATTGGGGATGTGGCGGTTTTTGAGCGGCCATTTTTAGATTTGGGCAAGCGGGTGGTCTCTAAAGCGATGGATGACCGGGTTGGCGTTGCCGTAATGATTCAAACCTTAAGACAAATGGATAAAACAGCTTTCGAGGTCTATTTTGTCTTTAGTGTTCAAGAAGAAGTGGGCGTGCGTGGTGCAACCGTAGCCGCTTTTGGGGTTGAACCTGACCTTGGGTTGGCAATCGATGTTACTGCTACAGGAGACACCCCCAAAGGGCATAAAATGGAGGTGCGCTTGGGGCAAGGACCTGCGATCAAGATTCGCGATGCAGGCATGTTGGCTGACCCTCGTATCATTCAATGGATGGTTCAGACAGCCGAGAAAGCGAAAATACCATATCAGCGCGAAATCTTAGAATTTGGCGGCACGGATGCACGTGCCATTCAACTCTCGCGCAGCGGAGTTCCCGCCGGGGTGCTTTCCATCCCTTGCCGTTATGTTCATGCTCCTTCTGAGATGGTGGACATGGAGGATGTTGAAAACGCCGTCAAACTGCTAGTGAATCTGCTTCAAAGTCCCCCTCGCCTTGATCACCATCCTTAGCGGATTGCATTGTGTCCTTCAGGATGATGGGTGTGCTTGAAGCATTTCTGCTGCATTTTCGCAAAGGATTGATCTTGGTTGGGATAATTCTGTTGCTTGCCTGCAGCAGTGAGACAGATCGCCTTGAATCGGTGTTTAACCCTTCTGCCACTCCATCCCCTCCCATCCCTGTGACGACCACGCCTCCTGCAACCTCTCAACAGGATTTGCGACGCGGTTTGCGCATCTGGGTGCCGCCCCAGTTTGATCCAAATACTGAGCATCTGGCAGGCCGATTGCTGCGCGATCGCTTACAGTCTTTTTACGAACAATTTTCAAATTTACCCATTGATGTACGCATCAAAGCAGAGGATGGGCAAGGAGGAATGTTCGAGGCATTAATTACGGCGAGTGAGGCAGCGCCGCTGGCTTTGCCTGACTTGGTGCTTGTACCACGAAAGATTGTTGTCCCGCTCGCTCAGCAGGGCATTCTATACCCCTTGGATGGATATGCTCAATTATCCGAGGATCAAAAATGGTATCCTTATGCCCGCCAACTCGCGGTCGTAGAAAACACCCCCTTTGGCATTCCATTTGTTGGTGATGTTCTTGTTCTGGCTTATCCTGAAAGCTTGGCGAATCAGTTGCCCTTGAACTGGAATGATTGGTTGGTGAGCAAATATAGCCTCGGTTTTGCCGCCAACGATCCTAAAGCTGCTGTGCTACTTGCCCTTTATCTTCAAGCAGGCGGTGCAATCCGCAATGCTCAAGGACGGCCCATTCTAGAGGAAATGGTGCTCACTGAGTTATTGGAGAGTATCTCGGTTGCTTATCGTCAGGGAAAGATTCCTGCGTGGGTGATCCAAGCGGAGGACGATCAGTTGGTTAGCCAGACGCTGGCAGAGGGAAGGATCGATAGCGGTTTTCTATGGGGATCGAACTATCTAAAACAAGGATCTCAAGAATGGCATGCTTCAGCCGGTTTTTTGGCATATAAGACCTCGCTTACTTTAGCAGAAGGTTGGCTCTGGGCGTCAACGACCCCTATACCAGATCAGATTGGGATCAGTTTTCAATTGGCAGCTTTCCTTAGTGAACCTGAGTTTATGGCTACCTACGCTCAGGCGGCCGGTTATTTGCCCACTCGAGCTGAGGCGTTTTCATATTGGCAAAACAACCAGCGCACAAAAGAACTGGAGACGGTCTCTCAATTGGCGCAGATCATTCCACCGTCTGCATTAAGCGATCCAATCGGAATCGCGCTGCGCAATGCGTTACTAGCGGTGCTCAAGGATCGGGTTCCCCCTCAACAAGCCGCTAAAGATGCCATTACCAGCCTTACCAAACCCTAATTTGATTTTAATTTTATCCTTGCATACCAATGGTATGATGACGTTCGAAGTTGCTTATGGACGAGCGTCGCGAACCTTTGATCGATGAATTCGGTTATCCGCTTGGCGAAGATAACCTCATAGCAAAGAAAACGGTTAATCCTACTCCTGTACAGGATGAACCCTCTAGCCGTTGGCAAGCATTCTGGCAGGATATTTCCGAGCTAGGGTTTGAAGAGACCTTTTCACGTTGGGCTGCTCATCTCATTTTGGCTTTCTCGATCTTGCTTCTGATCTGGGTGATGCCCAGCTTCTATACGCTTAACTTCTTTTCGGTTGTTTCTGCTGAACAAGATGAAGTTGTTGCTATCACGTCCACTCCCTATGTTCATTCGGGAAGTTCCCCTACCAGCGTACCTGCCGCCAATACCGTTGCGATAAATCGTCAGACCCAACTTTTTACTTCCTTGCCAAGTCGGCCTCGCTTCGAAGTGATCAAATACACAGTCAAACCCGGCGATACGCTGTTTGGGATTGCAGAAAAATTTCGTCTCAAACCGGAAACTATTCTATGGGGCAACCAGTATACACTTGGAGATAACCCCCATAACCTGCGCCCTGGTCAAGAATTGAACATTCTGCCGGTCGATGGGACGTACTACAAGTGGTCTGCGGGTGATGGCTTAAACCGGGTGGCGGAATTTTTTGGTGTCGAACCAGAGGATATCATCAATTTTCCCGGCAACGGTTTAGATCCCAGCACCATTGGGGATTATGCTCATCCGAACATTGAGCCCGGTAAATGGTTGGTCATCCCAGGCGGTCGGCGCGAATTCGTTAGCTGGTCTGCTCCAGAAATTCCCCGTGAGAATCCGAGTGTTGCCCAAGTGCTTGGCCCAGGCGCCTGTAAGGAGGTTGCTGGCGGGGCAATTGGAGTGGGGCTTTTCATCTGGCCTACTAATCGACATTTCTTATCTGGCTTCGATTATTCCCCTTCCACCAATCACTTTGGGATTGATATCGATGGAGATACAGGGAATGCCGTGTATGCGGTGGATAATGGGGTCGTGGTTTATGCTGGCTGGAATAATTGGGGGTATGGGAATGTAATTGTGATCAATCATGGCAATGGCTGGCAAACCCTCTATGCCCACCTCAGCGCTATCAATGTTACTTGTGGACAGAGTGTCTATCAAGGAAATGTCATTGGGGCGATTGGCAGCACGGGAAACTCTTCGGGATCGCACCTGCATTTTGAAATGATGTACAAGGGGGCGAAGGTCAATCCTTGGGACTACCTGCCGCCTCCCTAGTTTTATAGTTGCCCATAGTTTGTGGTTCTAGCGTGCGGCAACTTAGCTGCCGCACTTACATAGATGGTTTGTTGGTAGAAATACGACTTTCACGTTGGTCACGATCTGTAATTTTGTCCCCCATGATAGGGCGGTAACGATAAGCATCCCAAGAGAGGTGCTTTATTAGATCAATTGTTTGCAGGGGGAATGCGCTGAAGCGCTTTATCGATAAAGCGGACACTTCCGTCTTGGATCAGGATTACGCCGCGTTCCTCTGCCAGCAAAAGCGCTTTTTCGGTAACATCTTCTCCAGCGGCAACCGCAAAAGCCATGAAACCTGCTTTACGGAGTAAAGCGGCGCGCTGTTCTGCACGTTCAATATCTTCTCGGTCAACCAACACGGAAACTTCGACAGCAAGCCACGCTTCAGGCCTTTCTGCTCCACGGATGGGTTGGCGTAGACGTCCTTGAATCACCAGGTCGGCGCGCCATAAATCTTGTAACTCTTGATCGGAGAGAAAGGTTTCTACTCGCTCTTCCAGTTCACCGAGATTCACGACCATGGGGCGGCGTAAAATTTGCCCGAAATAGCTCATGGCTTTGCGTTCGTATTCGATCTCGAGTGTCCTGCCGTCTACTTTGGCTAAGCGTTGTTCTACCTTAGTGAGGCGCTGGTCGAGATGATCAACGCGCTGGTCAAGACGATCAACGCGCTGGATTAGTTCTGCTAATATAAGTTCAATGCGATCGACTCGCTGGACAAGTGCTGCAAGACTTTCTTCGGTGCGCTTTTGAGCTTCGGCTAGCTCGTTTACGCGTTGTTCGGTGCGCTTTTGAGCTTCGACTAGCTCGGCGACAGTGACTTCGAGGCGTGTCAGGCGTTCTTCAGCACGTTTCTGAGCTTCGACTAGCTCGGCAACGGTGACTTCGAGTTGCGTCAGGCGTTCTTCAGCACGTTTGTGAGCTTCGACTAGCTCGGCGACGGTGATTTCGAGTCGCGTCAGGCGTTCTTCAGAACGTTTGTGAGCTTCGACTAGCTCGGCAACGGTGATTTCGAGTCGCATCAGGCGTTCTTCAGCACGTTTCTGAGCTTCGACTAGCTCGGCAACGGTGATTTCGAGGCGTGTCAGGCGTTCTTCGGCACGTTTCTGAGCTTCGATCAGTTCCTTTACAATTAGTAAAGTTTGTTTTTGTATTTCAACCAGTTCTTGCACCATTTGTGGTAAGGCAAGAAAGTCTTCCGAGAACAAGGCGCGGCGCAATTCCTCTCGCCATTCTGGATGTTCGGCGAGAAGTTGGAGTAGATCGCGATAATCACGAACCGTAAAAGCCATGTCCTATCTGATTACGGATTATACCAGATGAAGGGAATGAAGAGTCATCCCAATTCTCAGGCTTTTCTTAATGTCGTTGAGAGGGTTGAAAAAAGTGGCATTTCTCGGTAAATTTAGGGGTCAAAACAAACCAAAACCGAGGAAGGCCGAAATGGAGTCTATCACAAACGCCGTTGAAAAAATGCGCCAAGCAGGCAGCAGAGCTTATGAGGTTGGGTCTTTACTGAGTTCCTTGAAACGGTTGACGGACAAGCGCAAACGGCGCGGCATTCGTTATCGACTAGAAGTGGTTGTGTTGCTGTTCATCTGGCAGCCAGATGGCTCAGTCGACTTGATTGACGTGGCAAAGTGGTGATTGCAGATTCCTTGCATGCGCAACGACAGCTTTCGGTGCAAATTCATCAAGGGGGTGGTCATTTTGTGTGGCTGATCAAAGACAATCAGCCGAAGACGCGTCAGGCAATCGAGCAATTGTTTAGGCCTTCGCCTGCGATACCAGGCTTAGGCTGCCCGCGCATGGATTTCCGTAGGGTCAAAACAGTGGACAAACAAGCCGGACGCATCGAAGAACGCGCCCTAACGGTCAGTCAACTGCTGAACGATTACCTAGACTGGCCGTAAGTCCAACAGGTGTTCAAATTGGAACGTCGCTTCAGCGATCTGGCTACAGGCAAAGTGCAGCAGCAAATTGAATATGGCTTGACAGACCTGCCTGCTGACCAAGCTCCTCCCAAGCGACTGCTCGAAATTGTTCGCAGTCTGTGGAGCATTGAGAACGGCTTGCACTATCGCCGAGATGTGACTTTTCAGGAAGATCGCACGCGCATGACCCAGCCCAGCATGGGCAGGGCAATGGCAATCATCAATAATCTGGTCATAAGTTTGCTCAATCTAAAAGGATTTCGTAACCATGCTCAAGCTCGTCGCAGGTTTGATGCCCATCCCCATGAAGCCATCGCTCTTATTGGCGGACTATAAGAAAAGCGTGATTCTCATGAAACGTTAACTTGACAGCTACGTAAATGTTATTTATAATGTAATCGATTACAGTAATCGATTACATTCTTAAGTGCTTTTCTTTTGAAAATGATCCTGAGTTAGAAGAAAGGAATGTAGTGGCTCGAATCAAAGACGTAGCCCAAGCTGCTCGAGTTTCCTCCGCAACGGTTTCCCGTGTGTTGTCGAATAAAGGTCAAGTTCGTGATAGCACTAGGAAAAAAGTGTTAGAGGCAGTTGATGCTCTTGGTTACACCCCAAGCCGCGTCGCTCGAAGTTTACGTGTAAGATCATCACAAATTATTGGAGTAATCATATCTGATATTCAAAACCCTTTCTTTACTGCTTTAGTTCGAGCAGTCGAAGATATTGCTCACCAAAATAATTTTGCCATCTTTCTTTGTAACTCTGATGAAAATCCGGACAAAGAATCGCTCTACCTTGATCTAATGATAGCCGAACAAGTTGCTGGAGTGATTTTCACCCCAACAGGAGAGTCTATAAACCGCTATGAAAAATTAACTAGGATTAAGTGTCCGGTGGTGGCAGTTGATCGGCGAATCGTGGATTGTGATATTGACACTGTCGTTCTGGACAATAAACGCGGTGCGTATGAGGCGACCTCCTATTTGATTGAGATGAATCACACAAGAATTGGCGCCATTCTGGGATCGTACGCGTTGACAACAGGACGTGAAAGATATGAGGGTTTTTCTGCTGCGCTTTCAAAACACAAGCTCAAAGAGAATCCAGATTGGGTCAGGTTTGGTACCCCAGCTATTCAGACAGGCTTGGAGATGGGAAGAAAGCTCTTATCGGGTGATGATCGTCCCTCCGCAGTATTTACAGGGAATAATCTGATCACTCTTGGTTTCTTGCATGCAGTACGTGAAATTGGACTGAGTATTCCTAATGACATTAGTCTAGTAGCTTTTGATGATCCCGTGTGGTCATCTTTAGTTAGTCCTCAGCTCACTGTTGTAGCTCAACCAACTTACGAGATAGGAAAAATTGCAGCAGATATTATCTTAAAAAGGATTCGTGGCTTCAATGGTTCACCTGAAATGATTGTACTACCGCCAGAATTGATAAAGAGGCAGTCGGTAAAGAGACTCTCAATTGATGAATTCCAGAAAGGAGGTGTGAGGAAATAACATAATCAAGAATATTCCTACAAACTAGATGGGTTTCAGGTTCGTAATAATATTAGGAGAGTGTAGAAATGACTAATCAAATAAAGCGCCGCGAGTTTTTGAAAATGGTAGCTGCAGGTGCAATGAGCACTGCGCTTGCTGCGTGTGGGGTTAGATCGCCAGAATCGAATCAATCGCCAAGTGATACTGAAGGATTAACGACAACCATACCACCTTCTAAAGCTACCCTGAAGTTAGAATGTTGGATTCACCGAGGTGATCCTCAGGCAAGCGCAATTGATAGCTATGTACAGCGTTACAACAAAGAATTGTCCGACAGGAATGAGCCCGTTTCTTGGGTAACAACTGTACAACCATCGGTTATCGAGCCTCTCACTGCCGCTTTTTCAGCTGGAAGTGGCTTTCCTGACCTAATGATTGACTCTACTGGTGAGTGGATGGGCCCATTTATCAAGAGCGGGTGGCAGGTTGAATTGAATTCTCTGCTTGAAAGCGTTGGCTTTGATTGGGGTCAGATGTTACCGAACACACGATGGCAGATTGATGGTAAAGATTATTTCCTTCACTATAACATTACTTCCTTTCTGATGTATATAAATATGGATCACGCTGCAGAAGCTGGATTAAGTTTACAAGAAAACCCGCCGGATGATTGGGATACGGTAGTCGAATGGGCGCAAAAAATGACCCAAGTTGACAGCAATGGGACTATTGTTCGCCCGGGTTTCCTTAATCTAGGTTCTGGAATCCATCCGGCTGTTATTTGGGCAACCTTAGTTGAATGCTACGGCGGCAATGTAATCACTCCTGATGGTAAGGGGCCAAATTTCAATAATGAAGCAGGAGTAAAAGCTGCTCAATGGGTATTGGATACATTCCATAAATGGAAAATCTCGGACATCAATATGCAAGACCGCTATAAGCAATGGGTGAGCGGAGCCGCTTCAATGTTCTTCTCTGGCAATTGGGTAATTGCTAATTCTCTGCAACAAGAAGGGCTTAATTTTGATGTTTGGCGGGTTCCCAAAGCGGATCGTATCTACTCAACCTGCGCCAATGAGGGCATCCAAATTTTTAAGACAGAAGATGCGCGTATGAAAGAAGCAGCGAAATTAACAAAATGGTTCATTGAACATAATGGGGAGTACTCTGCACCTTTTGGCGATATAGCCGTAACAAAAGCCGCAGTGGAGCACCCGGATTACAAGAATCGAGAAGCTAATAAATACACATGGCCGGTGATGGAAGCCTATGAGCAGGGTTATGTCCATCCCTGGCCGATGCATCCTAAGGGTCCGCTTTTCTTGCCTTATAGCGGAGAGGTGATCATCAGAAACATGGATTTGATTTGGCAAGGGCAAGTATCTATAGAGGAAGGACTTGCAAATTTCGAGAAAGAGGTCAATGATATATTAGCTCAGGATCCAATCATCCCAATCACTGTGGTTTAGTATGACAATAATGGATTGCAGGTATGGTCAATTCATGTAATGTAGGATTGACCATACCTAATTCCAAAAGTTTGATAATAATGGATTGTTTAATCAGATCAAGCTTGTCAGATGTTTATCTGAGCATCATATAACAAAGGTCGATACAGGAACTTAAGAAAGCAGATGTCCCACTCATCTCAAATTCTAGCACACAAACTACAACGACACTTGGTTGGCTATTCATTTGTTTTGCCTTTCTTGATTTTATTTGCGATTTTTGTTTTTTATCCAATCATTTCGGGCTTTTTGCTAAGTTTGACGAATTACACCTTGCTGGCACCAGAAAGTTCTTTTGTCGGATTGGCAAACTACATCAAACTCCTCTTTGAAGACAAATTTTTTCGTCAATATTTTATTAATACAATTTACTATACTGCTTTGGTAGTCCCTGCTCGGATAATATTAGGACTCTTTTTAGCGTACTATGTGAATCGCCGTCTTGTTGGTTTTGGCTTTTCACGAGTCATTATTTTTGCTCCGTATGTATTATCCGTTTCGGTAATTGGATTAGTATGGGGATGGTTGTACGACTGGCAGTATGGTTTAATTAATACTACCTTAAAGACGGTTGGTTTACCTCCGATCCCCTGGTTATCTACACCGAAAACAGTTATGCCAGCATTGGCATTAGTCAGTCTGTGGGCAGATGTTGGCTTTGATATGATTATATTGCTCGCTGCAATGCAAGATATTCCGCTAGAGGTGACTGAAGCTGCCAGGGTGGATGGTGCAAATGGATGGCAAATTTTTTGGAAGATAACCGTACCATTGCTCCGTCCAGTAATTATCATGCTTGTCACAATTAATCTGATTTCTTGTATGCGTCTGTTTGGTTTAGTTTTAGTTATGACTGATGGTGGACCAGCGGGTAGTAGCATGTCTGTTGCGTATCATATTTATAGAACGGCTTTCCGTCAAGGAGATTTTTCATATGGGGCTACAATGGGCTTTACCCTAATGGCATTCTTGTTATTAATAACTTTATTCCGACAATTACTTGTGAGATCGGATGCAGCCGTATAATTTCATAGAAGGGTGAATCAAAAATCCATGGGAACCATAATCAAACGCATCAAACCAGTTGATCTCTTAATCTGGTTGTTAGGGATGTCCTATGTTATTTTAGCTATGATTCCTATTTACTGGATGCTGATTTCCTCTATCAAGCCAGAATCATCCATAATATCGAAGACTCCCATTTGGATACCTTCAAGTGTTACGATAGAACATTATATAAAAGTTCTGGAGCGCCCAATTCTTCTGTGGTTTAAGAATACTGCGCTTACAACCTTTTTTATTATCGTTTTTCGAGTATTGATTGCCTCATTGGCTGGTTATGCCTTCGCGCGTTTAAGTTTTAGGGGACGCGATTGGATTTTTGTGCTTACACTTGTTACGTTGATGATTCCTCCTGAGGTAACCTTGATTCCTTTATACTTAGTTGTCAAAGATCTCAATATGGTTAATACCCTAAGCGGAATTATCGTGCCTGGAATTCCCAGTGTCTTTGCAGTCTATTTATTTCGTCAGTTTTTTCTTTCTCTTCCAAAGGAATTGGAAGAAGCAGCCCTTATTGACGGTTGTACACCATGGGGCACTTTTATACGTATTGCATTACCTTTAGCGAAACCAGCAATTATTGTCGTAATCATTCTGAGTTTTGTTGATAGTTGGAATGCATTGACATGGCCGTTAGTTGTTACGAACCGCGAGACCCAGACTTTAGCTGTTGGACTTGCGCGCTTTAATCCTCAAATGGGAGTTGCTACTTTGCCATCCTACATTGGGCCCGGAATGGCTGCCTCAACCTTAATGGCGACTCCAGTGTTGTTGATCTATTTTTTATTACAGCGTTATATCGTTCAAGGAATCTCGACTACAGGATTGAAATAATAAAAAGGGTTGGTTTGAATTATGCGTCCATCTGTTAAATTTCAACCCGAAGTATCACGAGATATAATGCAAGGTATCAACAAACTTGTTGCTGTAATTTCCCCTACTTTGGGCCCATTTCCTCGTGCTGTAGCAATTCTTCCTCCAAATAGCCGCCCCGATCAATTGCCAGAATTGCTGGACTCTGCGGGAATCATTGCGCGACGTATCTACCAATTGCAAGATGCTGACGAAGATGTAGGGGCAATGTTGATGCGTCATACCTTGTGTACTCTGTATGATAAAGTACCAGATGGCACTGCGACTTCTGCACTGTTGTACCAAAAAATATTTGAGGAAAGTTGGAAGTACATCACTTCAGGAGGTCATCCCGTCCGCTTGAGGTATTTCCTGGAAGAAGGTTTACAGATCCTTCTCCAAGAACTTGAGAAGCTCATTATCCCTTTTAGAAGAGGTCAAATTGATATTCAAAAGTTTATTGAACAAAATTGTTCAGATAACGAACTGGCTAGTTTGCTTTATGAGCTTTTCGAAACGCTTGGTGAAGATGGTCATATTGTTGTTGAACCAGGGGAGGATCAAAAGATAAGCCGTCTATATATTCGAGGTAGTCATTGGAGAGGGGGCTTGCATTACAAGAATGACGATCAAATTAATTCCAGAGTAGAGTTGCAAGATGTAGCTATTTTGATCAGTGATCTTGATATACACGAACCAGTTGAATTGATTCCCTTGCTAAGGCTAATAATATCGATGGAGATAAAATCTATTGCTTTGATTGTGAATTCGATATCAGAAAGTGCTCGAGGGTTGTTACATGTCAATCAGCAATCTGGGAAATTTACCTGCATGGTGGTCAAACCGCCCTATTATAAGATAATAGGAGAGTCTCAGGATGCATTGCAAGACTTGGCAATCCTATGTGGTGGAAAGCCGCTACTTAAAATCACAGGAAATCTTCTCGGTCAAGTGGAATATTCTGATCTTGGCAAGGCACGTAAAGTATGGGCAGATCAAGAAAAGTTTGGAATTGTTGGTGGATACGGTTCTCCGCAACAAAGAAAAGATCACTTTTTTTATTTGAAAAGGGCAGCTAATCGCGCGGACGTTCTGGCTTATAAAGAAAATCTTCTTGAAAGGGCGAGTAACATTTGGGGAGGAATGGCGATAATATACATAGGTGGGAGCACTGAGATGCAAATAAAAACTCGTTTGGAAACAGCAAAGCGCTGCGTAAAGATTTTTCGCAGCGCTTTTTCCCATGGCTTTTTGCCTGGTGCAGGAAGTGCGTACCTGATATGTCGTAAGGAACTCCTGAATCGGATGAATTGTGCAACTAATGAAGAGCAAAAAGTTGCCTATCGCATTCTATACCACGCTCTAGAAATGCCAGCCCGTGTCCTGGCTCAAAATTGTGGAATGGCTTCATCTGCTCTTTTGATCGGATATGAGAATCAAGCCATTACTGTTAAGAATCCTATGGAATTTGAAAATCTGGATTTGAGAAGCGGCCAAATGGTCAATTTAGCAGAGGCAGGAATATTGGATCTGGCTGAAGCTCAAATAGAGGCATTGCGTTATGCTGTCTTAGGAGCAGCACAAGCCTTGTCGGTGGACATTATCATTCACAGAAAACAGCCCTCGCTTTCCATAAAACCGTAAAATTCGCAAAGGATGGGATCAACTACCAAAAAATGTCTCAGGATACAGTGTTCTCCCTTGCTATCTCTCCGAATTTTTTACATGATGGAATCTGCTTTGCAGCCAAACGTTCAGGCTTATATCGTTCACAGGATGGTGGTGAGACCTGGGAATATGCTTACAAGTCCCTGACTTCTAACTCAATTCCAACCTTAGCAGTTTGTCTATCCCCTTCTTTCGATCAAGATCGGTTAGTCTTTGCTGGAACGGAAGGAGGAGTTTTACGATCCAGAGATGGTGGTAAAACTTGGGAATATCAACTACTAGATTCTCCACCACCTTTACCAATTGCTCTCGCAATATCACCATCATTTTTTGATGATGGGATGTTATTCGTCGCTACTCTGGAAGATGGCGTGTATTGTTCGAACAATTATGGATTGAGCTGGAGGCCTTGGAATTTCGGTTTATTTGATCTTCATACAAACTGTTTGGGGATTTCTCCCCATTTTACAAAAGATCGAATACTTTATGTCGGTACAGAAAGTGGTCTTTATATTAGTGAAAATGGCGGAAAGTCATGGATGGAAGTGTCGCTTGGCAAATTAAGCGGTGCTGTCTCTCACATAGCAATTTCTCCCGATTATCATGAAGATAGTACTATATTGGCAGTTATTGATCAATCAAGGATCTGTTACTCTCGAAATAGAGGGTCTAGTTGGATTTCAGATGAGAACCACACGTTCAGCGAGGCGATAAGAGGTTTATATTATTCTTTCAAAGAACAACGTGCAACAAAAATTGTGGTATTGGTTTCAAGTGAAATTTGGATATTAGATGGATTTTCACTAGAAGGGTATGTGTTGCATACGCTCTTACAACCTGCAACGTGCCTAGCTAGTTTCCAAGATCAACAATTTCACTTGCTGATAGGTCTAGAAAATGGACAGATTCAAAAAGAGCGATTTACATAAAGTTTCCGATATTATTATTCATCGGCGTATTTTGGTCTTACGTTGATCAATTAGACAATAATTTTATTGCGTAGGAGTACAGAGAAATGCAACCTGATCCAAATTTCATTAGCCCAATGAATAACCTGATTCTACTTTCGGATGCAGAAAGCCGTTCTATAAGTCCTGAGAATTTCACCGGCGAAAAAGGAAAAGGCGGAATGTCAACCGATGGGCCTGCCGCCTCTTGTGCTCGCGATCTTGGGG
>FWPU01005099.1_pt1 | contig 29278 bp, 33 predicted proteins | sample 2228361 | NCBI WGS metagenome assembly FWPU01 (sample SAMEA103939777, study PRJEB20133) | metagenome | reverse complement strand
CCGGCATAAACCTTTCGGCATTATAAGTGGGGATGATGATTGAGACCATTATTTAAGTATAAAGACTATAAAGCTTCAAAATCAATTCAAGACGTTTTTCATCAATAGCCTATTGAGACGTGGCCTCCTATATATGTTGGAGTTTCCTGAGTTTTTTATAAATGAAAATACCCTAAATCGTCATTCCCGCGCAAGCAGGAATGACACAGAAATAATATGCCTTTAAATAAAACATACAGAAAAATAATTTGACCATTTCCACTTCCTTTTGCTAAAAAATGGTTATTTATCAATGAAATACATCCGTTTAAACTTGGAAACTTAGGAAACTTCAGTATATATGAAAAACCTGTTGCTTGATTTAGAAAGATAATATTGATAGAATTATACAAAATCCTTCAAAGGAGGAGTTATGGATATTAATTACATTCTCAAGGTGAAGGATGCCAAGGCTGTTGATATACAGAAGGTTCTGCAGGCTGCTGGCATTAAGGTTACAAGTATCACAGAGGTATTTAAGGAAAATATAGGGGAGGAGAAGAAGGAGGCATGAGATGGAGGTGCTGGCAGGAAAGATAACTCATTATTACAAGGCCATTGGCGTTGCAGCGGTTGAGGTCACAGATTTCCTTGAAGTTGGCAATACAATCCATATCAAAGGGCATACAACCGATCTACAGCAGAAGGTTGAATCCATGCAACTTGAGCATGAGTCTGTGACAAGGGCTGAAAAAGGTCAGGTGGTCGGTTTGAAGGTAGAGGATTATGTAAGAGAGCATGACCTTATCTACAGGATAGAGGCTGACTGAGTCCTTTTTACCTCAACAGGATGGCATAAAAACCACAATTAAAAACCGTAAGCCGTGAACTGAATACACTAAGTTATTGATTTTTAAATAATAACTACAAACAAGATCCTTAACCATATCTCTGGCCTGTTTCTTGCTATTAAAGAAGATGTTGAGTTATATCTTGATTTTTAAATCATAAAATTGATGATTAATATTTTTCCCTTGACAAACAAGGAAATAGATGTTATAAATTTCAGCAAGAGATATTCTTACTGTTCTGAATACAGAATGGAATGGAAAAGGTTTATTGTGGAGTGAGGTGGATTTTTGACCCTATTAAAACCTATAAAGAAAGGGGGGTGATTGAGGAGAAACAAAAGATTTAAACCCTACCCATTGGGAAGGGGTATTTTCAAGCTTAAAAACCATTTAGAAAAGGAGGGTGTTTGAATGAGAAAGATCCTGATTGTATTCTTAAGCGCGTTACTTGTAGTTGGTTTTAGCGCCTCAGCCTTTGCTCTTCATGGGAAAGCTGGTGGTTTTGAGTATGAGCCCACCATAGTGAAGGCAAAGAAGGCGATGGTTGAAATCGGTGGTTCAATGAGGTTCAGGGGATGGTATGAGGATACTGATTTCGACAGTGACAATGACGAAGAGAGTGCACGGTATGATGGACGTGTAAGATTAAAGGTAGAGGCAACAGTATCACCCAACACAATGGGTGTTGTTGAGATTGAGACAGGTGGGACAACAAATGACGTCTATACGTGGGATGCTGATAATAGTGGCGCAACGGGCATCTATACCGAGGGTAATGAGAAGATTGGTGACCTCACAATTCGTCAGGCATATGTAGCCCATCAGGGTAATGCCCTTGGAACACTTGCCGGCTTTAAGGTTGGCCATATGCCTGTAAAACTGGGTAATGGTCTGTTCTTCAACCATGCAAAGCTTGGTGATGATGGAATCGTCCTCTGGATATCACCTTCTCAGGGGACGGAGCTTTCATTTACCACCCTAAAGCTTAGAGAGGGAGTCAATGGAGAGGATGATGATGATGCTGATTCATATACACTTATGGCAGAAACATCTCTCAATGGTGTAAAATTATCAGGTGATGTAACATACCTTCTTGACCAGGACCCGGCAGAAGATGCTACGCTCTGGAATATCGGCCTAAGGGGTGAGGCAGGACTTGCTGGTCTTACACTCAGGGGCGACTTAGAGATTCAGACTGGTGAGATAGAGAATGCTGAGACAATAGACCTTGAAGGCTGGGCAGTCCTTGTTGGTGCTGATGCAAAGGTCGGACCTGCAAAGGTTACAGCAGAGTTTGCATATGGTGATGGAGATGACCCAGACACTGCTGATTACGAGGGCTTTATCACATCACTCAGCTCAGGCCAGAAATACACATGGGTATATGATTACAGGGTGAGAACCGCTGCAGGTGCTACAAACACAGGCCTTAATAATACCTGGTATGTGAAGGTAGGAGCTTCTACAGAGGCGGCTCCTGGTGTAAAGATCGGTGCTGACCTATATTATCTCAAGGCTGTTGAAGATGTATCACTTAATGGTGCTGACCCTGATGACGACCTTGGTGTAGAGCTTGATGGAAAGCTCGAATACCAGATTGATACAAACCTTCTCTACTTTGTCTCAGGTGGTATCCTGTTTGCAGGCGATGCCTATGACTTTGCAGACAATGATGCTGATAATGTTTACTCCATAGCCCATGGCGTTGTCTACAAGTTTTAAGAGTTGAATTATATTACATAAAAAGGCGTCCTGACTTGGTCATGACGCCTTTTTTGTTTGATTAATTCTTTCTGCTTTTCATTCTTCTCATTAATCAATTATAATTGTCAAAGAGGTAACATGGCAGGACATTCCAAGTGGGCACAGATAAAGCATAAGAAGGCTGTTGTTGATGCGAAAAAGGGGAAGCTATTCTCAAGGCTCTCAAGGGAGATAAGTGTTGCCTCAAGGCTTGGTGGTGGCAATCCTGATATGAATCCCCGCCTTAGGCTTGCTATTGAAAAGGCAAGGGAGGTAAACATGCCCTCTGAGAATATAAAACGTGCAATCATGAAGGGAACAGGTGAGCTACCAGGGGCAAGTTATGAGGAAGCAAAATATGAGGGTTATGGACCCGGAGGGGTCGCCATCATAATTGATGTAATGACAGACAATAAAAACAGGACGATCTCAGAGATAAGACATATCATGAGCAAACACGGGGGCAGTATCGCAGAAGCAGGTAGTGTGACGTGGATATTTCAGAAGAAGGGATACATCCTTGTTGACAAGAAGGTGATTGATGAGGATGGGATTATGGCAATGGCCCTTGAGGCAGGGGCAGAAGACTTTAAGAACGAACCTGATGAAGAAAACTACGAGATCATAACATCACCAGATGACCTCAATAAGGTGAAGGAATATCTGCAGGCTAAGAATATCCCCCTCAATCTTGCAGAGGTGACCTTTCTTCCAAAGAGCTATATAAAGATAGATGGTCATGATGCTGAAAGGATACTCAAGTTGATAGAGGCGCTTGAGGAGCATGAAGATGTTCAGAATGTCTATGCGAATTTTGATATCCCTGATGAGATTCTTGTAGATGATCACAGATAAAGGGCTGTGTTGAGTATATGCGTATCATTGGTGTAGACCCCGGCAGTATCTGCTGTGGCTATGGAATAGTTGAGATAAGGGGTAAAAGACCTTTTTATATTACCTCTGGCGATATAAGGATGAATAAGAAATCTCCCCTCCCTGGGAGGTTAAGGACATTATACGATTCCCTTAAAGAAATTCTTAATGAGTACAACCCTGAACACCTCTGTCTTGAGGGTCTCTTCTATCATAAAAGCATAATATCCGCTTTCACACTTGGTTCAACACGTGGTATAGTCATGCTCCTCGCTGCAGAGAGGGAGATGCCTGTGTTTGAGTATAATTCAACAAGGGTGAAGAAGGCCCTTACAGGATTTGGAAGGGCAGAAAAGAGACAAGTAAAGGATATGGTAAAGAGGTTGCTGAATCTTGATACTTCATATTCAGCCCTCAGTGAAGACACCACTGATGCCCTGGCACTCTGCATATGTCATATAAATTGTATGAATGGGTTAAAATAGAGGAGATATGATAGCATCCATAAAAGGAACTGTATTAAGTAAAAAGTCAGATGGTATTGTTGTTGATGTTAATGGTATTGGCTACCATCTTAATGTTCCACTAAGAAGCCTTGGCGATATCCCTGATATCGGTAAGGAGGTCTTTCTGCACACATATACCAACGTAAGGCAAGATGCTATACAACTCTTCGGTTTTCTAACAGAAGAGGAAAAAAGGCTCTTTATCACACTTATCGGGGTTAATGGAATAGGACCCAAACTTGGCCTTACAATACTTTCAGGAATGCCAGTTGGAAAATTTATCGAGGCTGTTCATAATGAGGATACAGATATTCTTACAAGGATTCCAGGTCTTGGTAAAAAGACAGCAGCAAGGCTTATACTTGAACTTAAAGGAAGACTTCCTGCACAGGATACCTTTGTAGCCTTTGGGGATAATGCCTTAATTACTGATGACGCAGTCTCTGCCCTTGTCAATTTAGGGTACAAAAGACAGGAGTCACAAATGGTAGTCAAAAGTGCCATAGAGAAAGGCTTCTCAACTATTGAAGATGTAATTAGAGAGGCATTAAGATATCTTACAGGAAGTAATAAATAAAAATTCGTACTGCGTACAGCGTGATGCGTGAGTACGCTCTACGCAGTGCGTATTACCAGATAAACATGAAAGATTCTGCTGAACCTGAAAGGGCTATAACCTCCGCGGTGAGGGAGGAGGACATTGGCTTTGAGATGGGTGTCAGGCCAAGGTCGTTTGAAGAGTTTATAGGACAGGAGAGGATAAAAGAAAACCTTAAGGTCTTTATTGAGGCGGCCTTAAAAAGAAAAGAGGCCCTTGATCATGTGCTCTTCTGCGGGCCACCAGGACTTGGCAAGACAACCCTTGCACATATCATATCTAACTCACTGGGTGTTGATATCAGGGTGACATCAGGGCCTGTTCTTGAAAGACCTGGTGACCTTGCTGCAATACTCACAAACCTTGCTGACAGAGACATACTCTTCATTGACGAGATTCATAGACTGCCAAGGATCGCAGAGGAGATACTCTATCCTGCAATGGAAGACTATCAACTGGATATAGTCATAGGTCAGGGACCCGGTGCAAGAACAGTGAAGTTGAATCTACCAAGGTTCACCCTTGTTGGTGCCACCACGAGGACAGGTCTCCTCACATCACCACTGAGGGACCGTTTTGGTGTGATAAACAGGCTTGACTATTATAGTCCACCTGAGCTTGAGGAGATCATTATCCGTTCAGCAAGAATATTCAGGATAGAAATTGACAGTGATGCAGCATCAGAGATGGCCAAAAGGTCACGGGGTACACCAAGAGTGGCAAACAGGCTTCTCAGGAGGGTGAGAGATTTTGCACAGGTAAAGGGCACAGGACGAATAGAAAAGCACATCACCCTTGAGGCACTCAGTGCAATGGAGATCGATGAGAGAGGCCTTGATAATATGGACAGGAGGCTACTATTTACCATAATAAAGAAATTTAGTGGAGGGCCTGTTGGGGTTGACACACTTGCTGCCTCCATTCAGGAGGAGAGAGATACCATAGAGGATGTCTATGAGCCGTATCTTCTTCAGGAAGGTTTTATAGAGAGGACATCAAGGGGAAGGATGGCGACAAGGCTTGCCTATGAATACCTAGGAATTCAGAAGGGAAATGAACTATTTTAGAACATGAGGATCCTTCTTCACATCTGCTGTAGTAATTGTATGACATACCCATTCAGGATATTGAATGATGAAGGGCATCACATCAGTGGGTTCTGGTTTAATCCCAACGTCCATCCGTTTGATGAATACAGTTTAAGGCTTGAATCGCTTAATGACCTTGCAGAAAGGTGGCGTATGGATGTGTTATATGAGGAATATGATCCTTCCCTCTATTTTAAGATGTTTGGCATGAACGAGACTGTAAATACAAAGATTCTTGAAATTGACGATACCCTCAGGAGCCCTGTGAGATGTTTCTCCTGCTATAATCTGCGTCTTAGAAGGACGGCAGAAGAGGCACATAAAAGCGGTTTTGATGCATTCTCAACAACGCTCCTTATAAGTCCATACCAGCACTTCGAGCAGATTGTTATGATAGGTAAAAGGCTTGAGGATGAGTATAATATAGAGTTTTATCTCAAAGACTTCAGGGTATATTTCAGAGATTCACAAGCTCTTTCAAGAGAGCTTGGACTCTACAGGCAGAAATACTGCGGGTGTGTGTTCAGCAGGATGGAGAGGAGAGTAAAAAAAGGTTATGCCTGATCCGATTCAATACATAGCAAGATTTCTTATATTGGTTGGTATAATAATAGCCTTGATAGGTGTTCTGTTGGTTCTGTTCAAAAATACAGGTATTCCCTTTGGAAGACTACCTGGTGATATAATCATACATAAGAAAAACTTCACCTTCTATTTCCCAATTGTAACGAGCATCCTTTTGAGCATTATATTGAGCCTCATATTTTATCTTATATTCCGAAGATGAGGTACATAATATTTATAATATATTTCCTGTTCTTAATCTTTATTCAGCCAGCACAGGCGGGTGAGTCCATTAGGGTCCTAATGCTTCAGGACCCTAATGCACCTTTACCATCTGATGATGCGGTGAGCCTTGGAGATGTTAAGGGAAAGATAATAGTTGATGGAGGGACATATACAGGCAATCTTGAGGTTAAGAGTGACAGCAATGGACTCTATATAATCACGGACCTGCCATTGGAGAGATATGTTGAAGGTGTTGTTGCATCAGAAAGTGGCGAAGGCTGGGAATTAGAGGCCCTGAAGGCCCAGGCTGTTATATCACGTACCTATGCCGTGTTTCATAAAAACGCAGGTTCTGGAAAAGAATTTCACCTCACATCCAGCGTCAGACATCAGGTTTACAAAGGAGAAAACAGTGACCCATTAATCAACCGTGCTGTAAAGGAGACCGAAGAGGAGATATTGACTTATAATGACATGCCTATAAAGGCATATTATCATTCAATATGTATTGGAAAGACAGAGGTTCCTGAGGAGGTCTGGGGAGAGGGCTATCCATATCTGAAGTCCGTTAACTGTAACACAAAGAACACCCCATATGATAGCTGGCAGAGGGTGTATTCTTTTCAAAAGTTGGGAGAGGCAATTGGTCTGAATGATATAAAAGAGATCAGTATTGCTTCCTATACTGTTACAGGAAGGGTGAAGAGCCTGAGGATTAAGGGTGAAGAATCTTCTATCATTGAGATTAAGGCAACAGAACTTAGAAGGCTTCTTGGATACAAGAGACTTCCCAGTACTGATTTCTCTATAAAGATAGAGAATGGGGATGTTGTCTTTGAGGGCAAAGGATGGGGCCACGGGGTAGGGCTCTGTCAATGGGGAGCTCAGGAGATGGCAAGAAAGGGTAAAAACTACAGAGAAATACTCGAGCATTTCTATCCAGGTACGGTCATTAAAACACTGTAGATAGCATGCACTAAGCAACATGAATATTTCTGAATTTGATTATTATCTACCAAAGGCACAGATTGCACAGTATCCCCTTCCAAGAAGGGACACATCAAGGCTGTGTATCCTTGATAGGAGGCTGAGGAGGTGTAAGCACAAGACATTCAGGGATATAGTAGATTATCTCCAGCCAGGGGATGTCCTTGTCCTTAATGATACAAAGGTTATGCCCTCGCGGATTTATGGTATAAAGCCATCAGGCGGTAAGGCCGAGATAATGCTTTTAAAAGAGATCAGAAGGAATGAGTGGAATGCCCTTGTAAAAGGGGTACAGAAGAGCACGGTTATAATAAAGGACGGAATAACCGCTCACATATCGCCATCTAATGGCGTCTTTAGGGTGAATTTTGAAGGCGGTGATATAAAGGGTCTGTTGAAAGAGGTTGGCACAATGCCCCTTCCACCTTACATAAAGAGAAAGGCTGATAGACTTGACATGCAACGGTATCAGACTGTGTATGCAGAAAAGGAAGGAGCGATAGCCGCTCCAACAGCAGGCCTCCATTTTACCAATGAGCTTCTTGCTGCCATAAGGAGAAGGGGGGTTGAGGTCAGGAGACTGACACTCCATGTTGGTTATGGAACATTCAAGCCTGTGAAGGTGACCGATATCAGGGAGCATCAGATGGATGAGGAGTACTATGAGATACCAGCTACAACAGCAGAGGCAATTAATCTTGCCAAATCAGAGGGTAGAAAGGTTGTAGCAGTAGGGACAACTGTGGCAAGGGCACTTGAGTCTTCCTCTGCAGAGGATATAAAGATTAAACCAGGCGATGGAAAGAGTAGACTTTTTATATATCCTGGTTATGATTTCAGGATAGTGGATGCCCTTATTACCAATCTTCATCAGCCTCGTTCAACACCAATGATGCTTACCGCAGCCTTTACAGGTCTTGATCTTCTTAAAAGAGCCTATGCTGAATGCCAGCGGAAAGGTTACAGATTTTTTTCATACGGTGATGCGATGCTGATTTTTTGAAATTTTATATGCTTTCCTGATATGCTTAAGGTATAAGGTGGGTCAATAAGACTAAAGAGGAGAGATTTACGGTAAAGGTTGAATTAGAATTAGAAGAGGAGAGAGACCTCTCATCGGTATATGGAAGGCTTGACAGGAGCCTGAAGATATTAGAGGAGACCTTTGGTGTAGGAACCTCCATAAGAGGAAACAGGATACTCATTCAAGGCGAGGAGGAGTCTGTACAGAGGGCAGAGAGATTTATCAAGGAATTAAAAGAGTTCGATACCGATGGTTATTTCATAGCCCCTGAGGATATGAGATATATTCTGAAGGCTATCCAGAATAAGTCTTCAGATGAATTTACAGCATCCCTTAAGGAATATTTCTCAAACATCATCCCTGTATTGTCAAAGAAGAGGTTCATTGTGCCAAGGTCAGAGATACAGCGGAGATACATAGAGGCTATAAGACAATATGACATGGTTATCGGCATAGGACCTGCAGGCACCGGCAAGACATACCTGGCAATGGCCATGGCCATAAATGCTCTCCTTAAGAAACAGGTGAGCAGGATCATCCTCGTAAGACCTGCTGTTGAGGCAGGTGAAAAGCTCGGTTTTCTACCAGGAGATATGTATGAAAAGGTAAACCCCTATCTCAGGCCACTTTATGATGCCCTCTTTGATATGATGGATGCTGAAAAGGCACACAGGCTTATAGAGAGGGGGGTTATTGAGATCGCACCTCTTGCCTTTATGAGGGGTAGAACCCTCAACGATTCCTTCATAATACTTGACGAGGCACAGAACACAACATCAGAACAGATGAAGATGTATCTGACGAGGCTTGGATTTAATTCCAAGACCGTCATCACAGGTGATATCACCCAGGTTGACCTTCCTCCTGGTAAGGTCTCAGGCCTCATAGAGTCTCAAAAGATATTAAAGGGTATCGAGGGGCTTTGTTTTATATACTTCAGCCAGAAGGACGTCGTAAGACATAGACTCGTGCAGGAGATAATAAAGGCCTATGAAGAATTCGAGTCCAGCAGGGGCAAAGACCAAGAACAGTAAACATAAAGTTGAAAAGAGACAGAGACTTGAAAAGGATGCAGTATTAAAGGTATCCCTTCTTCTTATCTTTACCTCGATCCTGAATGTCACAATATTAAAGGGCGCATATTCAATAGAGGCATCTATTGGGACATTCTTCCTGATAACACTTCTCCTTGTTATCCTCTATAAAGACATTGTGAGATACAAACCCGCTGTAAAAGGAGACTATAACACATTGCTCCTAATAGGCATCCTTCTTACAGGAAATTTTCTCATCGGATACTCTTTCCTCTATGTTCTTGAAGGATTTGTAAGATGGCTCGGGAAGATAGAACCTGCGGTTGTCATCTATGCTATACCACTTGCAACAGGCTCTATGCTTGCTGCCCTCCTTATAGATATCCATACTGCAATCGTGTTTACGGTTATAACGAGCCTTCTTGCCGGGCTATGGCTTAACAATCCTGTTTATTCACTATTTGTGTTTGTTGCTGGGATAACTGCTGCATTCAGTGTAATAAGATGCAAAAGGCGTTCAGCCATCTGGAGGGCAGGTATCTTTGTCAGTCTTGTCTGTGTGACTACATCCTTGATGATGATACTCCTGAAGGGACAGTTATTCAGCGTGGAGACGCCCATCATCATTGGAGTGGCATTTTCTAATGGTATCATTGTGGCGATGCTTGTCTCAGCCTTTCTACCGCTCTTTGAGTATTTCTTTAAGATAACAACCGATATCAGTCTCCTTGAACTCCTTGATCTTAATCATCCGATTATGAGGGAACTTCTTGTTGAGGCCCCTGGGACATACCATCACAGTATCGTGGTTGGAAATCTGGTTGAGTCTGCGGCAGAGGCTGTTGGAGTGAATCCTCTACTTGCCAGGGTTGGTGCGTATTATCACGATATAGGAAAAATAAAGATGCCTGATTATTTTATCGAAAATCAGGTCATCCCTGTAAGTAAACACGATACCCTTACCCCCAGAATGAGCAGTCTCATATTGATATCTCATGTAAAGGAAGGGGTTGAACTTGCAAGGCAATATAAGCTACCACAGGCAATCATCGATATCATACACCAACATCATGGCACATCCATACAGACATATTTCTATGAGAAGGCACGGGAGATGCATGAGAAGGACCCAACTGTGCCTGTATCTGAAGAGGATTTCAGATATCCAGGACCAAAACCAAAGACAAGGGTAGCTGCCCTTATCCTCATGGCTGATGCAGTGGAGGCAGCCTCAAGGGTGCTGATAGACCCAACACCTTCGAGGGTATCAGCCCTTGTTGAAAGGATTATCAACCACTGCTTTATTGATGGTCAGCTTGATGAATGTGAGTTGACCCTTAAAGACATAAGGGAGATCAAGATATACTTTGTCTATCTACTTACAAGCATGTATCACAAGCGCATAGACTATCCAGGCTTTGAGATAAAGGATGAAGATAAACATAAGGAACCAGCAAAGGCAAAGACCACTTAATAAGGCAAAGATCATCAAGGCAACACGCACAATCCTCTCATTAATGGGAAAGCAAGAGGCTGAACTGAGCATCCTCTTTGTGGGTGACAGGAGGATGTTAAGATTGAATACCCAGTTCAGGGGGATAAAGAAGACCACTGATGTCCTCTCCTTTGATGCAAGGATACCTGTAGGTAGGGATGGCGAAAATGTCCTCGGCGACATTGTGATAAATATCTCAAGGGCTCAAACGCAGGCCATGGCATCAGGCATTGACTTTTATGATGAACTTTATCGCCTCCTTGTCCATGGTATATTACATCTTCTCGGTTATGACCATGAAGAATCAAGATACAGAGCCAGAACAATGAGAAAAAAGGAGAAAGAGATACTCAATGCCCTTAAGAAGGTTCATTGATAGTGCAAATCATGCAATCAGTGGCATCCTTTATGCTGCAAAGACACAGAGACATATGCGGTATCACCTCTATGCAGCCGTCATTGTTTTACTGCTGAGTCTTCTGGTTGGTGTAAGCTGGTCAGAGTTTGCGATACTCGTGATTCTTGCAATCATTGTGCTTTCAGCAGAGATGCTCAATACCGCCATTGAGGATATCATTAATATCCTCTTCAGGGATTATGATAAAAGAGCAAAGGCAATAAAGGATATCGCTGCAGGAGCTGTCCTCATAACCGCCATTGGTGCTATGGTTATAGGCTATATTATTCTCTTTAGACCACTGAGTAAGTTTTTCTACACAGGGCTTGAGATTGCCAAACATGCAAGGCAGGATATCGCCATAATTGCACTAATAACAGTACTTATAATGGTTATAATTACGAAGGCATTTTTTGGTAAGGGATCACCTTTAAGAGGAGGTATCCCCAGTGGACACGCAGCAGTTGCCTTCTCAGTATGGGTGAGTGTAATCTTTCTCAGTGAAAGCTTTGTTATATCTTTTCTTGTGTTAATACTTGCAATATTAATTGCTCAGAGCAGGGTGTATGTTGGGATACACAGACCGTGGGAGGTTATACTAGGCGCCCTTGTAGGCATAACAGTGACTTATTTTCTCTTTAAGATATTTTCGTAAATGTAAATTTTAACGGGTTCCCTTAATGAAGAACCCTGTGGCAAGCCACAGAAAACTGCTGGCATAATGTATTATTTAGGTTTGACCCCAAGTTCCGCTTACGTAGATTTTTCAATAAACGCATCTCTTAACAATTTGCTCTGTCTCTCAAAAGCCTGTCTTGGGTTTTTGGGGTCTTTCATGAGGGAAATTTCCTGAGTAATGAGCCTTGCGAGGTTAAGCACATGGGTGTCAATTTTTGTGGATTCTCTTTTGTAAAGCGGATGGTCCTTATTTATATAAATTGTTGTCTCCTCTGAAAAGACCTCCGGACCATCTTCTCCAAAATTATCTACACAACATGAAACACCAGTCTCTCCAAACTTCATCTTTTTTATTACAGCATTTGGCGTTAATTGTTTAACCCTTGGCCTTTTCTTCTTTTTCTTCCTCGGCATCTCAGCCTGAACTGCTTGAACTGCTTGAACGGTTTGAACTGTTTTTTCTTTTGTCTTTGCTGTCATAGCTGCCCCACCTATGCCTTTTGTTTCTTCTCCTACTGGTAATGTCCCAAAAGGAGATAAATCAGGATTTACAGCTAATGCCTTATATATTCTTTGAAGTGCCTCTTTTAGGGCACGACTGACCCTTCTACTCTCCTTCTTACCGGTCAATCTCTGAAGATTAATCTTCACATCTCCCATAATTCTTTCCATGACTTTCTGAAATGCCTCATATTCAGGAGAGTCTTTTATAAAGCCTGTCCTATCACTTGTAATAGGCAAAAAGTCTGCATTTACCTCGCCTCTTATTCTCGCCATTGCCCTGCCCCATGTTTCCATACCAAAAAATTCACGTCTTATGGTTACCTGCTTCACCTTTACATCAATCCCTAAATCCTTTGTTGATGATGTACTTTCCGGCAGTATTATTATCTCGCCTGTAACAGGACCAAAATTTGTTCCTTCAAGAAAAGGAATTTTGTGACCTGTAAGGCTCCGCGGGGTAATGGTATGACCATTAAGTCTTACCCTAAAATGAGGTGCCTTGAGGGGAGTCCCTTCAATTAATTTAGCCTCTATGTCTCGTGGTTCAAATTTTCGGGTCAGTCCTGTAAGGAGAACCGTTGTGCCGTCTGTTTTTCTGAAATCTGAAGGAAGAACCTCAAGTGGAAGCTGCCATATATTTTCAGCCTTCTCCCATTCTTCTTTATCAAATATGACCTTTGCTACAAAATCACCACTTTTCGTTATCACCTCAAATCTCTTACATGCTGAAAGGCTTGCAAACTTTCCTATGCCAAACTGTCCAATCCTATCTCTGCCATAAATTGGTGATTTTGGCGTATAAAGCTTCTGTTGAGAGCCTATATTAAAATACTGTTTGAGTCCATCTCTATCCATACCTGTGCCATTATCTCTGATTTCAATAGAATTATCAGTAACAATAATCTCCACAAGGGTTGCATCTGCATCATAGGCATTATTTACAATCTCCCTTACAAATTCAATGCTCTCTGTATAAAGCCTCTCTCCAATGGTTATGATGTGGCTTTTATCAATAGTTACCGGGATAAATTCGTTATTATTTATTTCTGTCATGTTTTATAACTTTTTGTAATTTCGGAAATTTTTCAGGAGTCAAAACGCTATTTTTATATAGCAATATTGTATAATATCACATCTGTCCAAAATAAAGATTAACAATTTAGAATATCTTGGACAGCGTATGTCTTTTAAAGGAGGCGATAAACACGTGGGTCGTCCTTCCCCGGAAGCATGGATCCAGCAAAATAAATATATTCCTGCTTAAGACCTGTGGGAATGGCAAAACTATGATTTATGCAACCAAGCAATAAAAACAGGAGGCAAACATGGCGATAAGTAAGGAATTACTGGAGATCCTTGCATGTCCGAAGTGCAAGGGTGACATAAGGCTTGATGAGTCAAGGAATGGACTCATATGTGATAACTGTAAGTTACTCTATCACATAAAGGATGACATCCCTGTAATGCTCATTGATGAGGCAGAGAAGATAGAAGATTAGTATTCAATACAATATTTTTCAAATTATGTTAATGTATAGTAGCTTTAGAGTTGTTAAATACCCACAGCTTTAAAGACTGTGGGATTTTTTATTTATAAGGAGAGGTTAAGATATGGGGAAAAAACTATATGTGGGCAACATCCCGTTTCGGGCAGGAGAAGAAGAGTTGAAGGATTTCTTTTCAACGATTGGAGAAGTCGAATCGGTTAAGATAATAATCGATTCACAGACCGGGCAGTCAAGAGGCTTTGGATTTGTTGAGATGTCATCTGAAGAAGATGCAAAGAAGGCCATAGCAGACCTGAACGGTAAAACATTTATGGGTAAAACAATTGTTATAAACGAAGCACGATCCCAGAGACAGCGTGAAATGAGAGGCTTCGGAGGAGAGAGGGGTAATTATGGTAGGGGACGGGGAGGTTTTGACAGGGGCCCAGGACGTCGGAAGGAAAGAAGATAAGATATTTTGGAAATAAAAGTTCATGGAAATAACATAGAAAAAGCAATTAGAGAGTTAAAGATAAGACTTCAGAGGGAAGGTCTTTTTAAGGAACTGAAAAACAGAAGATTTTATGAAAAACCTTCTGTAAAGGAGAAACGGAAGCGAATTGAAGCGAGAAAGAAAAGGACAAAGGCATTGAGGCTTAAGAGACAACGACCCTCATAAACTTTCTCTTTCCGACCTTAAGAAGATATTCTTTTCCTGCAGAAAGGGTTGTATCAGGGTCTGTGCATCTTTCACTGTCTATACTCACAGCGCCCTGTTTTATGAGCCTTAAGGCCTCACTCGTGCTCTTAGCTAACCCACTATCTTTCATTATCTGTGGGAGCCATGTGACATCACTATTATGAAAAACAGGGATTTCCTCAGGCAGACCCTTATACTTAAATATATGTTCAAACTCATCCTTAGCCTTCGACGCTGAGTCTTTATCCCAGTACCTTTCAACAATCTCAAGTGCAAGGGATTCTTTTGCCTTTTTAGGATGAACCCTGCCATCCCTGATACCTTCTTTCAGACTATTCAATTCATCAACTGAGATATGGCTCAGGAGTTCATAGTATCTGAGCATCAAACTATCGCTTATGGACATAATCTTACCGAACATCTCCTTTGGCTGTTCTGTAATGCCGATATAATTCCCGAGAGACTTTGACATCTTGTTCACGCCGTCTAATCCCTCAAGCAAAGGCATCAATACAACAACCTGTTCATCAACGCCGAATTTTCTCTGAAGACTTCTTCCCATTAGGATATTGAATTTCTGGTCTGTGCCTCCAAGCTCGACATCAGCCTTAAGATGAACAGAGTCGTATGCCTGAAATAACGGATAGTAGAATTCAAGTATTGATATGTCTTGCTGATTTTCAAACCGCTTTTTGAAATCATCTCTTTCTAACATCCTTGCAACTGTCTGCATTGAACCAAGCCTCACAATGTCCATGGTATTCATCTTGGAAAACCATTCGCTGTTGAATAAGACCTTTGTCTTTTCCGCATCCAATATCTTGAATATCTGCCTTTTGTATGTCTCGGCATTTTTCAGCACCTCATCCCTTGTCATAGGTTTTCTTATCTCAGACCTTCCTGATGGGTCACCAATCATCCCTGTGAAATCGCCTATGATGAATATCACATCATGTCCGAGATCCTGAAACTGACGCATCTTCTCAAGCAACACCGTATGACCAAGATGGATATCAGGTGCGGTTGGGTCAAAACCTGCCTTTATCTTGAGTGGTTTACCGGTCTTGAAGGAATGTTCAAGCCTATCAAGAAGTTCGCCTTCGGTCAGTATCTCTACAGTACCTCTTTTGATTATTTTAAGCTGTTCTTCTGGTTTTAGCATCGGCTTCACATCTGTCCAAAATAAAGATTAACATTTTAGAATATCTTGGACAACAATGCATCGGTTTATTTCCTCATCACTGCACTCACACTCGGAAAGTCCTCTATATGAGTGTGTGGTATAAAGAGCCCTGATACAAACTCATCCATGAAGGATTTAGAGACAGAGAGTTCAAGATAGGTCATCTTCTTTACTATATCCTCAGCTTCATCACGCATCTTTCGTGAGAGGCTACAGAGATAGGCACCCTTTATAGAGGTATTTCCAACAAACTCGAACTTCTCCCTTGGTATGTCAGGAAGCATACCGAGAATTATTGCCTTCTCTATATCCAGGAACTTTCCAAATCCACCTGCGATATAGATTTTATGAATATCATTAAAGGCAAAACCAACCTCCTTTAGTAATGTGGTGAAGCCTGCATATATAGCAGCCTTCGCCCTTATGATATTCTCTATGTCAGGTGTGGTAAGGACTATCTCCCTTTCTCCATCTGAATATATAAGGAACTCAAGCCCGTCTTCTCCTTCCCTTACCCTCTTTGATACTTCACTGCGAAGTGTACCCTTCTGGTCAAGTATACCTGTTAAAAAGAGTTCTGATACCGCATCTATCATCCCTGAACCACATATACCAACAGGCCTCACATCACCTATCACCCTTATCTCTGGTTCAAGGGTTTTGCGATTAATGACTATGTCCTCAATCGCTCCTTCTGTTGCCCTCATACCATGCTTTATGCCGCTTCCTTCAAAACATGGCCCTGCAGAGCAGGAGGCAGACATGAGCCATTCAGAGTTTCCAAGCACCATCTCGCCATTTGTACCAATATCCATGAAGAATGAAAGATGTTCGCTCTTATGAAGCCTTGTCGCAAGCACACCCGATACTATATCCCCTCCCATATAACTGGCAACACACGGGAAGGTATACACAGGCGTATTTGGGTTAATCTTTATGCCATGCTCTCCAGCAAAGGAAAGGGGGAAGGTATTTGCAGTGGGGATATATGGATCCTCCCTGATTGATGATGGGTCAAGACCCAAAAAGAGATGGGTCATTGTTGGGTTACCGGCTATGACTATCTGATCTATAGAATCGATGTCTATCTCATACTTCTTTGTTAACATAGAGAGCATAAGATTTATGTCTCCGATAACCGCCTCATTCAGGGACTTAAGCTCATTATGTTCGGTTGCATAGACGATCCTCGTGATAACATCATCTCCAAACCTTATCTGTGAATTATATATAGATGCAGCATCCACAAGATTACCATCTGTGAGATTGATTAGATAAAGCACAAGTGTTGTTGTGCCTATATCTATAGCTACTCCATACCTTGGCGTCCTCATGTCTCCAGGAAAGATGTTTGTGATTTCATAACAATCCTCACTTTGAATGAGACAGAGGGTGATCCTCCAATCCTGCTTTCTCATAGCATATGGGAGGCCCTTGAGACATCTGAAAGGAACCCTGAGACAGCCCAGGCCTCTTAAGAAGAGGTCCCTCTTTAGTCTCTCAAGGTCACTGATATTATCAGTAAGTGATGGCGGTGAGAGCTCAAGGAGTACCCTTTCAGAAAGGGGTTCAATCTCCACTCCGATACTGCGGATGAGACTTAGCAGGTCTTTCGACCTTCCCATGGCTATCTTGCCCTCAACTGTAAGCACCGATTCCTTTGGTATATCAATCAATATATCACCGAGTGGATAACTCTGACAGGCAAGGGCATAGCCCTTTGTTATATCTTCCTTTGAGAGCTTAATCGTTGACTTTTTATCAACAGACCCTGACTTTATGATTATCTTGCACTTTCCGCATGTGCCCTTTCCTCCACATGATGAGGTGAGATATATCCCTTCCCTCTCAAGTGCATGCAAAATAGAGGTTTTAGGAGTAATTGATATACTCTTTCCTGAAAGCAGAGAGAGCTTCACGCTATTTCCTTTGCCGCATCGATTGCGAAGTATGTGATTATGATGTCAGCGCCTGCCCTTTTTATTGATGTCAGAATCTCCATCATAACCCTCTTTTCATCTACCCATCCCTTCTCAGAGGCAGCTTTTACCATTGAATACTCACCGCTTACATTATAGGCTGCAACAGGGACATCAAATGTATTTTTTATGTCAGAGATGATGTCAAGATAACACATCGCAGGCTTGACCATGACTATATCGGCCCCCTCTTCTATATCGAGAGAGACCTCCTTTATGGCCTCCACCCTGTTTGCTGGATCCATCTGATAGCTTCTCCTATTGCCAAACTGTGGCGTTGATTCCGCAGCCTCCCTGAATGGTGAGTAAAAGGCAGAGGCATATTTTGCTGCATAACTCATTATTGATACATGTTCAAAGCCATGGGCATCCAGCGTTTCCCTTATTACACCGATACGTCCATCCATCATGTCTGAAGGTGCAACCATATCAGCCCCTGCCTTTGCGTGTGAGAGGGCCTCTTTTGCAAGGAGTTCGAGTGTAGGGTCATTCAGTATCTGACCCTCTTTAACAATACCGCAGTGGCCATGGTTTGTGTATTCACAGAGACAGACATCTGTAATAACCATAAGTTCAGACACCTTATCCTTGATGGTCTTTATTGCCTTCTGGACTACTCCTTTTGGATTATATGCCTCTGATGCCTTTTCATCTTTGTGTTCAGGGATACCAAAGAGCAGTATGGCAGGTATACCGAGTTTATAGACATCCTGTGCTTCTTTGACAATGTTGTCAACTGACATCTGATAGCATCCCGGCATTGATGGTATCCTCTTCTTAACAGACTTTCCATGAGTTACAAAAAGAGGGTATACGAAGTTATCAGGTGAGAGCCGCGTCTCCCTGACCATCCTCCTTATTGTTTCGTTGCTTCTTAATCTCCTCGGTCTATGGATTGGATATGACATATCTGCTCCTTTGTAATTTTTTTAATATTAGATTTTACATCCTCATATTATTCAATTTCTATCAATATTTTCTATTCTCCTGCATATCATGGTGGATGCCATAGGGTTCGATATGAACAACCACATCTATAATTGATGGGAATTCTTTTTTTAAGGATTCCTCAACAATATGTGCAATCTCATGGGCTTCGTGTATCTTTACCTCTGGGTCAACGAGAACATGAAGATCAACATTAACAGCACCTTCTTTCCCCCTTGTCCTGATCTCATGACACTCCCTGACGCTCTTGATCCTTCTAACCGCATCCCTTATTTCATCAGGGTCAATCCTGGCGGTATCTGCTAAGACGTCTGCAGCAGACTTCAGCACTGAAAAGCCCATCCGTCCAATAAGGAGTGCTATTATAACTGATACAACAGCATCTATAACAGGATAACCAAGGGTTGCAGCAACGAGGCTTATTATCACAGAGATGGAGACAAATATATCTGTCCTGGTATGCATTGCATCTGCAAGTAGAAAATCACTCTTTAGCTCAGTGGCCTTTCTTGATTCATAGACCATTACATAAAAATTTATAGAGAGTGTTATTGTCATTATTATAAAACTCAGAATAGTGACCTCAACTACATGGGGCATCCTCAAGCCAAGATATGCCTTTCTCAATATGCCTGCACCTGCTATAAAGATGAGTATTGCTATGGCAATTGTAAAGAGTGTCTCATATTTTCTATGACCGTAAGGATGCTCTTTATCAGGTGGTTGTGCTGCAATCCAGACACCTATAAGGCCTATAACGTTGGATGTGCCATCAAAAAATGAGTGGAGGCCGTCAGAGAGCATACTTATAGAGTCCGTTATATAACCATATACAACCTTTGCCAAGGCAACTAAAAGATTAAGAAATAGCGTATAAAGTAGAACCTTTCTAACCTTTTTAAGCCTTTCCATTCTTTTATTTTCCTATGCAGAATTCACTGAATATCTTATTAAGTATATCATCAGGAGTTGTGATGCCTATAATATCTCCAATAGCGTCAAGGGCATCCCTTAATTCAAGGGCAAGGAGTTCAGGTGAGAGTATATTAATACCGTTAATGAAAGAGTCTATTGCATCATTTGCCTTCTTCAATGCTGTTAAATGTCTCTCATTTGTAACAAGAGGGTGGCCAGCTGAATCCCTTCTTGTCTCTTTGGTTAATAAATCAACAATCTCGTCCTTGAGGGTCTCGATGCCCTCACCTGTTAGTGCAGAGAGCCTTACAACTGGTTTATCAAGTGGCAGTCTATCCATTGATATCCTTGATGGCAGGTCTATTTTGTTAACTACCAATATCGTCTCCCTTGTCCTTGATTCATCAATCAACCTCAGGTCTGTCTGGTGTAATTCTTCGCTACCGTCAAGAACCAGAAGGACAAGGTCTGCCTTCTGCATTGCCCTGAGACTCCTCTCAACACCCTCCCTCTCTGCGATATCGCCAGGGTTTCTTATCCCGGCCGTATCCATTATCCTTACCGGTAATCCCTTTATGTTTAAATACTCTTCAATAATATCTCTTGTTGTGCCAGGTACGTCGGTAACTATCGCCCTGTCCTGCTGAAGGAGGGCGTTTAATAATGAGGACTTCCCAACATTTGGTTTGCCGATGATGGCAGTTTTCAGGCCCTCTCTGAGGATCAACCCATATCTGCTACTTTTAATGAGTTCAGCTATTTCAAGCTGTATATCCTCTGCCCTTTCCCTTAGGTCTTTCTGGTCAGGTGGTTCGATCTCTTCCTCAGGAAAATCGATACTTGCCTCCACAATTGCAGTAAGTTCTATCAGCCTCTCCCTTATCTCAGATACCCTTTTTGATAGCCCTCCTTTCAGTTGTTCCACTGCTACCTTCTGGCTCTGCTCTGTCAGGGAATTTATTATGTCAAGTACAGCCTCTGACTGTGCAAGGTCTATCCTACCATTCAAGAATGCCCTCATGGTGAATTCCCCAGGCTCAGCAAGCCTTGCCCCTTGCTTCAGGATAATTTCAAGTGTTCTCCTGAGTGGAAGAGGCCCTCCATGACAGTTTATCTCAACGACATCCTCTCTGGTGTATGTATTTGGAGATTTCATCACCGAAACAAGAACCTCATCTATAACCTCCTGATTTTCAGGGTCAAGGATATGCCCATAGACAATTCTATGAGTTGGTGTCTTGCCGAGTTTCCTCCCTTTTGGTGAGGAGAAGACTATTTCAGCGATCTTTATTGCATCTCTGCCACTCAACCTGACTATACCTATTCCGCTGTATCCAAGTGGTGTTGATATGGCGACTATTGTATCGTCAAGGGTTATCATAATACCATAAGGCTTACTATTTATCCAAAGGGCTCCTTACGCCGATTATATTCTTTGTAGCTACATGAGTATAAATCATCGTGGTTTGGAGATTTCGATGACCGAGAAGTTCCTGAATCGTCCTTATGTCATAACCGTTTTCGAGAAGGTGTATTGCTAAGCTATGCCTCAGTGTATGCACAGAAGCATGTTTTGAAGGAAAAAGCCAGAACCAGCCCTATTCCTATTTCCCCCTAAATCGCCAGGCAAATATACGCCGTTAAAGATTTTTAACACGGTCATAATTAAACAGCGACCTTATCTCTGAAATATGTTTAATAAGGTTATTCTTGAGGCTTTCAGTCAGCACTAATCTCTCCTTCAATATTTTTTCCAAAGACATACCTGAATAAAAAGACAATAGCATTGAGGGCTTAGTTTTGTGTGGATGGTGAAATCTTCTTGTCAACTGCCAGTCCTGGTATCGCTTTCCCAAATATGTCAGAAACTGCTTCTTCTGGTTACTGTTGATACGGGTGGAATCGGAAACATCGAGGAAGGAATAACATTCTGTAACCCATCTTACATAAAAGGGTATATACTGTTCTTTTATATTGCCTTTTTTCTGAAGATACTCTTTAAACCGGTTAATCATAACAAAAATACTAAACTATACAAATTCTACATCAATAAATTCATTTAATTATTATACCGAATTATTATACCAATTTCATTAGATCGAATTGCCTCACCAAAAATCTACTCCAAATTGATTCGTTGCCTCATTTAAAAATCTACTCGAAATGATATTCGTTGCTTCACGTAAAATCTACTCCAATTAATTCTGCTTTTTTTATCATCTTCAAAGTCTATATCATCAGAATGGAGACGCTAAAACCCTTTGATAAGGAGTCTTAGCTGTGTCATGCTTCTTTTTACCTTACTGCCTATTCTTGTCTTTTCTTTTAGCTTCATTACAGGCTGAAAATAGTTTGTATACAGAAGTCTGTCTATGGTTGAGGCACTTATCCTCTGTAGCTTATTACGTGTAACCCTATCAAGCTTTATCTCCTTCTTTCCATAGACCCTAAAAACATACGATGCATATGAGCGGTTATAACCTGTAAGTTCAATAAACTCCTTGAGAATAATCCCTTTAAGCTTCTTCCTTTATTTTTCGTATAGATTTTTAAATGAGGCTTCGTCGTGAGCTCAGCCGAACGGCAACTATTCAATTTGGGGTAGATTTTTGGTGAGGCAATTCGGGGTGCCCCCAACTTCTCAACGAAGAGATTATCCTTCTACTAATTCCACTTTTACATCATAACCGAGTTTATGAAGGTAATCATAACAATCATCCCATGTAAGACCAAATTCACGGACATCTGCAAGCCCTATCCGAGCAAGTATATCTCTTATAAGTTCAAAACTCCTGCTTTCAAAATCAGCTTCTTTTATCATATCCTCTGCCCAGTTAACAAGAGCTGGTAAGTTTATCTCCCTGTTTATGTATTTTATAAGCATATCTGCAAGTGTTTTTTTTGTTAAGAGCATTGTTATCCCTCCTTTATCTTCTTATGGCCTTTATCCACAGGGAATTTCTCATGGATTTCTATTAAATTACCATTGCTATCATAGATTTCCTGATAGAATTTAACTGTGTCTTCCATAGCATTTACTTCTTTAACATACCTTGCTTTCCATCCATGCCTGCCTTCTATATCAAGCCAATATCTTCTGCTTCCATCAGGTAATTCTTTCCAATTAGGAAATTTCTTCTCATTTAATTGCCTTCTCTCTTTAATACTCACCTATAAAAAGTATAGCATAAAAACAGAAAAAGGGACGGTTATATTTGAAGTCGAAATACCCCATTATCATAAATAGCCTCTATTGTCTTTGGCATTTTAAACACCTCCTTTATTGGCTTTATTCTACGATATTTATCATGATAAGAGTTGAGAAGTTATGGGAAGAATAGCCATCTATAAATTGTCCCGAGACCTTAAGAGCTTTTGCCTTGATTAAAGATATTCTTTTAAAAATCTACCTGTATAGGACTTTTTTTCTTTTATTATATCCCATGGCTTTCCTTCTGCTACTATGTATCCTCCTTCATCACCACCCTCTGGGCCAAGGTCTATAATCCAGTCAGCAGATTTAATAATGTCCAGATTATGCTCTACTATGAGGACAGTGTTTCCGGCATACACGAGTTCATAGAGCACATTAAGGAGCTTCTTTATATCATCAGGATGAAGGCCAACAGAGGGTTCATCAAGGATGTAGAGATAGTCCCTTCTATTTGCAACGCCAAGCTCTGAGCATATCTTAAGTCTTTGTGCCTCACCACCTGAGAGTGTTGTTGCAGGCTGTCCGAGTCTGAGGTATCCAAGGCCTACTGATGACATCAACCTTAATTTATTTACAAGGTATGTGTTGTGTCTGAAGAATTCAATTGCCTCATCAACCGTCATATTCAGGACATCGTGGATATTCTTTCCGTTATGACTGATATTAAGGATCTCTGTCCTGTACCTCCTTCCACCACACTCCTCACATCTTATATATAGGTCCTCAAAGAAATACATCTCAAGCTTCTGATAACCTATACCCTTACAAACCTTACACCGTCCACCCTCTGTATTAAATGAGAAGTCTCCGGGCCCATACCCTGCTGTCTTTGATTGTGGCAATTCTGAAAAGAATCGCCTGATAGGGTCAAAGGCCTTTATATATGTAACAGGGTTAGAGCGAGGACTCTTCCCTATTGGGTTCTGATCTATGATCTTGACACCCTTCAGATACTCAATTCCTTCAATCTCCTTATAGTTTAGGGGAGTCTCAAAGCTGACCTTAAATACCCTTGCAAGGGCATTATAGATTGTGTCCTCAACAAGGGTGCTTTTACCTGAGCCTGATACACCTGTTATACAGGTCAGTGTCTGGAGGGGGATTCTAACATTGATATTCTTGAGATTGTTGCCAGAGGCCCCTCTTATTATCAGATATTTACCACTTCCCTTTCTTCTTATCTTTGGTACAGGTATGGTCTCTGAATTATTTAAATATCTTGCAGTGAGTGTATTTGTTTTGAGGAAGTCGGTCTTCCATCCTGAAAAGATCAATCTTCCACCCCTTTCACCACCCCCTGGGCCAAGCTCTACAATCCAGTCTGCGGAGTTAATAATGGTTCTGTCATGTTCAACCGCAATCACTGTATTTCCACTTTGTGCAAGCTCCCTCATGACCTCTGCGATCCTCTCAACGTCCCTCGGATGAAGTCCTACAGTTGGCTCATCAAGCACATAAAGGGTTCCTGTGAGTTTTGATGCGAGTTGATTTGAGAGGTTTATCCTCTGTGATTCACCACCTGAAAGTGTCTTTGATAGCCTGTTAAGTGTAAGATAGTCTAGGCCGACTCTCATTATAAATCCAAGCTTCGTCTTGACCTGTCTCAGTATCTCTTCTGATATACCCTCTTCATACTCTGTAAGTTTGAGTGCTGAAAAGAAATCCCATAACCTTGAGATAGGCATATCAGAGAGTTGCGCAATATTAAGCCCACCTATCCTGAATGCAAGGGCCTCTGGACGGAGCCGCGTGCCATTACATCTTTTACATATTACAGCCTTTCTATATCTACTTAGGAATACACGAACATGCAATTTATAACGTTTATGTTCAAGCTCCTCAAAGAAGTCATTGATGCCATAGAAATCTGCTGATCCTTTAAATATCAATCTCTTTACCCTCTTGGGTAGGTCTCTATAGGGGGTATGAATATCTATTCCATTTGTCTTTGCAGCCTGTATGAGTTGTTTAAACCACCATCTATATGATGGCTTTGTCCATGGCTCTATTGCTCCCTCTTCAATAGAGAGGTCATTATCAGGCACTATGTAGTCCTCGGCGTATTCGAGTATGTTTCCAAAGCCCTTACATTCAGGGCAGGCACCTACAGGATGATTGAAAGAGAAGAATATAGGCTGTGGTCTTGATATCTCAATGTCACAATCAGGACATCTTAATCCTCCATAAAAACTGAGGACTTTATTTCCTTCTCCTGTTTCAGGTACAATCTCAACCCTCAGTTTATTCCCTCCATGCCTCCATGCCGTCTCAATGGAATCGTAGAGTCTTGGTTCATCCCTTATTATGAGCCTGTCAAGGACGATATTGAGTGGAGGTCTGAAAACAGTGAGTGACGAGATATCGACTATCTTTCCATTAATCAGTGCCCTGTGAAAACCCTGTTTTTGAAGTTCCTCAGGTGAATCATCTGTTTCAAAGATTATCAATGCCCTCTCTCCACCGTGTTTTTCGACTAATTCCCTCTGCACCGATGGAGGTGTCCATTCCCTTAATGCTTTCCCGCATTCAGGACAATGGGGTTTCCCTATCCTTGAATAAAGTAATCTCAGGTAGTCATATATCTCTGTTACTGTGCCAACGGTTGAGCGAGAGCCCTTTACAGGGTTTCTCTGTTCAAGGGCGATGGCGGGTCTTATGTTATAGATTGCATCAACATCAGGTCTATCAAGCTTCTCAAGAAAGAGCCTTGCATATGTTGAGAGGGACTCAATAAATCGCCACTGGCCCTCTGCAAAGATTGTGTCAAAGGCAAGTGATGACTTACCCGAGCCTGAAACACCTGTGATGGCAATAACCCTGTTATGAGGCAGACTGAGGCTTATGTTCTTAAGATTATTCTGTCTTGCCCCTTCGATTATGAGTTCCTCTAAGGACATCTTTTTATTTTAACAGGTCATTCTTGCTCCTTGCTACTATGCCCCAGATACCACTTTCTCTATATTAGGATTTGGGTATGCTTCTATGCCTACCATGCGTGAATCTGTTACAATATTTCTATGGTAGAGGCACTCTCATTATACGAACTCAATCTTCTTATAAGGTCAACTATTGAGACTGCTTTCCCTGAGACATTCCTTGTTACTGCCGAGATTGCAAGGGTTGATATAAAAAGACACTGTTATATGGAATTGGTTGATAAGGTTGAGGAGGCTGTCAAGGCAGAGATGAAGGCTGTTATATGGGCAGATAAATACGAGGTAATATCCAGGGATTTCAAAGAGGCTACAGGTATTGGACTTACAAAGGGGATAAAGATACTATTTGAGGCATATGTAAATTTTCACGAAAGATATGGGCTGAAACTAAATATCATAAACATCGACCCATCCTATACCATAGGAGAGCTTGCGATCAGAAGAAGGGAGATACTGAACAGGCTTGAAAAGGAGGGTCTGAAGGACATAAATAAATCTATCGAGTTCCCTCTTGTGCCCCAGAGGATAGGGATTGTCTCATCTTCAAGTGCCGCAGGGTATGAGGACTTGATGACCCATCTCATGAACAATCCCTATGGCTATAGGTTTATATGCAGGCTTTATGAGGCTACAATGCAGGGTGATGGAGCAGAGGTCTCAATAGTTGAGGCACTGCGTCGGTGTCGTAATGATTCACCATGTCTTGATATCGTTGTAATCGTGAGGGGTGGAGGTAGTCGAACAGACCTTCTTTGTTTTGATAGCTATGAGATAGCAAAAGAGATTGCCTTTCTGCCAATCCCTGTGATTTCAGGTATAGGGCATGAGAGGGACACAACAGTGGTTGATGAGGTTGCAAATATGAAGGCAAAGACCCCAACCGCTGTTGCCGATATACTCATAACCAAGATGAAGTATTTTGAGGATTCAGTGGATTCCATTTCTCACAGACTCTTCCATGGGGCAAACAGGCTGGTCTCTGATAAAAAGGGGAAACTCACTTCCTTGATAAAGGGACTCAATGCATCAATTAATAGAGAGATCATAATTAATGCCCAGAAGGTGTACGCATTTATTAAAGGTTTAGGATATTCCCTAAGATTTCTTCAGGCAAAGAAGAGGCATATTATACAGGGGGCTAAAGATTTGAGACGTCTTTCAATTAACAATATAAGGGTTGAGACGAAAACCATGAATGACATCTTCTTCAGAATTGAAAACGGTATTAAGAGGAGGATTCAGATGGAGGAGAAAAGGATAGAATCAAGACAGGACAATATCAACCACCTTGACCCCAGAAATATCCTTAAGAGGGGTTATAGCATTACCCGTAAAGGCGGAAGGGTGATAAGATCCGTCTCTCAGGTTCAACTGAATGATACAATAGAGACTGTCCTGTATGAGGGAAGTATAAAAAGCACCGTTAGGATGAAAGGAGATAAAGATGGCAAGGACACCGAGTTATAAAGAGGCTATTGAGGAGCTTGAGGCGATTGTACAGGAGATAGAGAGTGAGACTGTTGATGTTGATGTGCTTACTGAGAAGGTGAAGAGGGCAACGTTTCTGATAAAGCTATGCAAGAAGAGGTTGAGAGAGACTGATAAAGAGGTGAAAAAGATACTAAAGGAGTTTGAAGAGGAGGCAGAGGAGGTGATTGAGGAATAATCTGTCCTTTATTGGCTCACCCATGAAGGAACTCCTTAATCCTTTTAACCCCTGTCTTTAATTTAGATATATCCTGTGTGTATGCGAATCTCACATGATGCGCTGTCTTATTTTCCCCAAAGTCAATCCCTGGTGTGATAGCGGTGGCCTTCTCATTAAGGAGTCTCCTACAGAAATCCATAGCATCTGTGCTGTAACTGCTTATGTCAGCCCATATATAAAATGCACCTTCAGGCATGGCATCAATCATGAATATATCCTTAAGTTCTTTTTATCCTCAAGTGAGATTATAGAGGTTAAAGCATGGTAGGTCAACCCATAGGGTATTTTTGTTACAATGTTATATCATGTTTCCGGTAAGACCTGAGAAGGAAGACGCACTAAGGAGGAGACTCGAGTCTCTTGGAATCCGTGAGGAGGATATCAGAGAGTTATTCATCCGCTCAGGTGGCAGGGGGGGACAGAAGGTTAACAAGGCCTCAACCCGTGTTTATCTTAAACATTTACCAACAGGCATTGAGGTTAAGTGCCAGAGGACTCGCTCTCAGGGGCTTAATAGATATTATGCAAGGCTGATACTCTGTGATAAGATTGAAACCCTTATCAAGGGGAAAGAGGCTGAAGAGGCACAGCGTATCGCAAAGATAAGAAGGCAGAAGCGCAAGAGGTCAAAAAGGGCAAAGGAGAAGATGCTTGCTGAAAAGAGATTGCATTCGATAAAAAAGAAGAGAAGGTTTTTCAGATATGACGAGGATTCAGGATATGAATCAAGTTAACTGAAGGAGGTTTATTATGTTTGAACTCGATATACCTGGTTTTGGCCCTGTCAGACTCAAACACCTTGTCTCTGATTTTACAGGTACACTCTCTGTGGATGGGAGGCTTATTGAAGGTGTGAGAGAACGAATAAACAAAATCTCAGAGTTCCTCAAGGTTCACATACTCACAGCAGATACCTTTGGGAAGGCAAGAGAGGAGCTTAAAGGGATAAACTGTGAGGTTCATATCCTTCATGGTGAAGATCATGATGTCCAGAAAGAAGAATATGTGAGAAGGCTTGGTCCAGAAGGGGTGGTAGCTATAGGAAATGGAAACAACGACAGGAGAATGTTAAAGGTTGCCCGTGTAGGCATTGCTGTATGTCTTTTAGAAGGCTGTTCCAGGGATAGCCTTACTTCAGGAGATATCCTCGTCCATACACCTGTAGATGCCCTCGACCTCCTGCTTAATCCAAAAAGGCTTAAGGCAACACTGAGGTATTAAAGGGGTTATTTATGGTCAATTGGTTTGACAAGTTCGTATTCTATTGCTAAAATCAGAATGTAGGAAAAATTAAATGAGTAGGAGGAATTATGCGAGCAGTAAAAGTATTACCAAAAGGACAGATAACCCTCCCTAAAGAGATGAGAAAGAGCCTTGACATAAAAGAAGGGGATACGCTTGTTATTGAGAAATCTGATGGAAATATTATCATAAAGAAGGCTAAAACCATTTGTGACTATATAGGGTTTCTCTCCAAGCCTGCCGTACCGATAGAGAAAATAATAGAGAAGGCAACCGAGGAGGCTGTGAAAGAACGTGCATAGGGCAAACGTAGATACTAATGTCCTGCTCAGGCTTCTTATTAAAGATGACGATATCAAGAGAAAAGCATGTGAGAGACTCCTCGAGAAGGCTAAGCGAAAGGAAATTTATCTTTATATC
>FWPU01005098.1_pt1 | contig 29278 bp, 33 predicted proteins | sample 2228361 | NCBI WGS metagenome assembly FWPU01 (sample SAMEA103939777, study PRJEB20133) | metagenome | reverse complement strand
CTTAGAGTGTAGTACTTAATTTAAATTTTTGTCAACAGTGAATAAAATTAAATTGTTTTTTGTTTTCTGGCAATTGTATGATGTTTATTTTTCTCAAAAAATATTAACTTAATTTAATTTTAGAACTTAATTTTTTCTGATTTAAAAATATAAGTAGAGATGATGACAAATTTATTAAGAACTTGAGAAGATTTTAAAGAGGGATATTTATCCTCGATGATTGGGATGTCTTGGATGACGGAATTTGAATCTATCGGGATATCGCAAACCTTGAATAATCCCACCTAAAGATGCACCAGCGATTGCCTTCGCACTGGTATAATGCAACCAATTATCAAACATCATAACTGCAGCAAGAGTAAAAACACTTAAGTAGAACCAATGATGAAAATGGTATGTTCTATTGCGTAAATGAATTTTTACATTAGGGAGGATTTCAATATTTCTAAAACGCAGAGTGGGAAGACGATTGGGAAGAGCTTTCCCATTTTTCTCAATAGGTTGAGAAATATAAACTGAGAGATAATAGCCTACACACAAAGCAATTAAAAAAAGAAATAGAGATTGCATAGGTCATTTACTCTCTTCTTACGAAACTATTACAAATTAATCGTAAAAAAATTTTCATCTCTTGTCAAGTCAAAGACAGAAACACTATTCTCGTATATCTCTAAAAGTGTTGAATGCAACTTTACGAAAAACAATTCTTGCTAGCGTACTTGGTATATAATCCAGAATTCCCTTAAAAAAGCCATTTTTGTATCTCCTTCCTGATACTGTAGATACCAAATCTTTCCTCACGACAACCTTTCCCAGTTTGCGAAGTTTTTGGGATAGATCAATATCTTCACCTATATTAAGCTTAAGATTAAATCCTCCTGTTCGTAAAAATGCATCTTTCCTAACTGCCATGCTAAATCCAGACAGATTCCATCCTCCTGAAAGGAGTTTATCAATCACCAAAAATGGATAAAAAAGATATTTTGCTGCTAGACGAGCCGAAAGAGGACCTGAGTGAAGATGAGCAATCCCCCCCACAGCTACTAAGGAAGGATCACTATCCAATATTTTTACAATCCGTTCAATCCAATTTTTAGGATGAAGTGCATCTGCATCTGTTGAGATAATAATTTCTCCTTTTGCCGCTAAAAATCCAGCTTGTCTCGCATGAGTAACTCCCTTTTTCGGTTCATAAATAACTCTTGCTCCATATTCACTCGCAATTTTGGCTGTATCATCTGTTGAGTTGTTGTCAACAACTATCAATTCAAAATCTTGATATGTTTGATTTAATAAATTTTCAAGAGTTCTATGAATGTTTTTTGCTTCATTAAAAGCTGGTATAACAACTGAAACGCGAGGATGGGATGGATTCTTATGTTTTTGCATATCAGTCCTGCAGTAAAAGATATTTAGTTAAATTTCTAAAAGGAGAATCTACTTTTTTAGAGTTTTTCGCTCTAAGTTCTTTATAAAGAATTTCAAGTTGCTCCGCTATAGCATCAATGGCATATTTTTTTACTTCCTCTTGTGCTTTTTGTGAAAATTTTTCTCTCAGCGACGCATCAGTAAGAATCTTATTAACAAACTCAGCAAATTTTGAGGGGGATCCTTTAACCAAAAAACCATTTATTCCATCTTTTACCATGTCCGTGTATGCATCGTCATAGACGGTAACAACGGGCAAGCCTGCAGCCATTGCTTCTATAATAACCATACCCTGTGTTTCTGTTCTTGATGCAAAAACAAACACATCAGCACTCGCATAAACATGAGGTAGGAAAGCATTATCAATTCCACCCGTAAAGATGACTGATTGATGAATTCGAAGTTTCTTGGCAAGTTCTTTAAGTCTTGATTTTTCAACACCATCGCCCACTATGACCAAAAGCACCTTTTCTGTTGAGATCTCCTGCAATTTCTTGAAAGCTCTCAGTAGATAATCAACCGATTTTTCTTTTCCCAGTCTTCCTACATAGAGTACAACTTTTGACTGAGGATCAAAAGCAAAACGACTACTAAGCCATTTCCTATCTCCATTTTGGAAACGACTAAGATCAATTCCATTAGGGATAACTTTAATCGGCTTTTCTACACCATAAGAAATTAGCTCTTCTTTAACTTTTTGAGTTGGTACAACAATTGTATCGCAGAGATTGCCAAAAATTCTGCTAGCTACCTCAACCATCTTTGGTTTAATTATTTTCCCTTTCAATATATAATGCAGATAACTATTCCAGAGAGTATGATAAGTAACTAGAAATGGTACTCTTTTCAGTCTTGCTATTTCCCATCCAAGAAGAGTTAGAGGACCTCCTGAGTGTCCATGAATGATATCAAAATCAATTTTAGATGCTTGGAGAAGTGATTTTGAAGGTAGAAATGTCGCCAAACGGATCTCAGGATTTTCCGGATATTTAATTGATGTGATGCGTATAACTCTTTTCTTATCCTTTACTCCTGGATATTTAGGAGCTACAATATATACCTCATGTCCACGTCTCTCTAGTGCCTTCGCACATTCATCTACTGAGACTGCGACACCGTTCAGTTGAGGATAGTATCCCTCTGTAAAAAATCCTATTTTCATAAAAACTAAGTACATTATATCAACTTTTTTAAAATACCTTCAATTAATACATTCTTATCATCTTCTTACTCTCTTTTATTATCTTTCACACAACTAAAAACTAGAGTGAAGTTTGTTTACAGTATGACATTACTTCTGTGGATTATTTTCGGAATTATAAATGGTCTTATCCTTCATCAGTTTGAAAGTTCTCAATATAGGGGAAGCAGCCTTGTGGCTGCCTTTTTTGGAGTATTAGGAGCCGTTAGTGGGGGAATTACAGCATATTACTTATTCGGTGGAATAATAGAATCACCTAACATTATTTCGCTAAGCATTCTCGCACTTGAAGGAGGAGTACTGCTACTTCTTCTTAAAGGTAAGGCATTCAGGCAGACTTAGATTCAATAATTTCACCATTGATAACCTTCTTTTTAGAATAAGATTCTAATATTGACAAATTTTTGCTATTCGCTTTATAGATAAAATCAAAGATATCTCCAAAAAAGGGAACTAGCCCCAAAACAAAATCAATCATAATATTCCTTACCATTTTTGCTATCTGTTCTTCAGGTATATTCATACGATAACCTATCCATATAATATATAGCGCGAGAAAAAGCGCAATGAAACCACCTATAACTGGAATAAATCCGAGAAGAGGATCTAAACAAAACTAAAATTTCCTATTTTGAAGTGCCTATCAAGAAGTCGAGTAAAAAATCTCGCAATTGCAAGATGTTGTTCCATAGGTGGATTGTAACAGAAGGAAATCCAACTGCAAGCACATCAATAATATTGACAAAACAATCCAATCAACAAAATTCTTACTTGCATATTTTGTAATTCACTTTTATACTTTCAACTATGGTACCCTTCATGGTGGGGTTACTTTTTGTTCTCTTGTGGAACATGTATATCAAGAAGTAACCCTTTTTCCTTAAAGAACAAGCTTCTTTTAGTAAATCTCTCGCTGAAAATAAGCAAACTAATCTTGTGCTTTTTGCGCAAGATATTTTTTAAGAGCTTTTTTTGTACTTTCAAAAGCTATTTTATCAAAGGGTATTTCCGAAGGAGAAAAAAACTGAAAATAGTCAATATCATCAGATGGAGTAAGATCTTCAGTCTCCAATTCGGCTTTTGCGAAAATATCAAGAGTTGCTATATTTACGCCTTGAAATGGATAAGTATTGGGAAGCGTATCAATAATTTTTATGTTTTTCACTTCACAACCCAACTCTTCTTTGATCTCCCGTCTTACTGATTCTTCATACGTTTCGTAAGGTTTAATAAATCCTCCTGGCAAATCCCAGAAGCCTTTTTGGGGATCAACAGCGCGTCTGACAAGAAGAATATTTCCTTTATGTTCAATTATGACTGCATTACAGGGTGCGGGGTTGTGATATAAACGATAGCCGCATTGGCTACAAAGCAGAAAATCAGTAGATTTCTGTAGTTTTCCTCCACAAATGAGGCAATATTTATAAGCATCTTGCGGCTCCACCTAATTATTATAAAATCTTAAATAGATGAGTCAATAGGAAATGTTTTTTGTATCATAAGTTAATATATTATACAAAAAACTCTGTTGTTCCGGGGTAGAAACATGGGTAACACTCCAAGGTATAGAATCGTTTATCTAAATTACCTATTCAAAATGAAAGCAAGTAATTCAGCCAGAACACTTTCTTGCAACAGTAAACAAAGAGGTGTATACTTCAGTTAATGTCTTATGTCAATTGAACAACATTATCACCCTCTAAACAACCAAGAAATCAATAAGCAAGATACGGTGATTAATACCGGTGTCAGAGACACAGACGGTAGAATTGTTCCCCTTTTTAATACCCAACCTGATACTCCCTTAAATCCAGTACTATCTGGTGATAACAGTATATTATATACTGAAAAAAAAGAACTACCATCTATTCTCAAGACACCGATTCCTAAAGAAGATACAGTCATTGATGTTGGTTTCCGAGATGGAGATGGTAATATCATTCGACTTTCTAATAATCAATCTTAGAAAATCAGAAGAAAGCTATTAATAAACCCCATTGACCTACTTTTTTCTATAAGGAGACAGATAGTATTATAACCTGCATCTCTTTTACCAATAAACCCTTTTCTAAAGATGAGCCGAAAATAAGAATATTAAGCAATGAAAAATCGAATACATATTCAACAATTTGAGTAATAGATCATTACGCAAAAGCTTATCCAATATTTATTAGAATCAAAGTCTAGAAGGTTAAAGAAATACTTTCCAGCTTTAGAAGATTTTAGAGATGAGATAGTAAAAGAACGATTAATACCGCTATAGGGAGAATAAGTAGAGACTATTTAAATATGAAAGAAACAATATTTCCTTAAGTTCCTACGTCCTTGAGTTTGCAAATTCCACTAGGATAGCACATATCGAAAGAAAGTATCTCGAAAATGTACCAATCTTATATGCCTCTTGCATTTTCCCCCAAAATATGATTTTCTATAGATAGCATACCGAGAGGCCATATTGGCCCGGCAACCGAAAGTATTACGGTGCCATTGCAGTAATGCATATGTGCCAGTAATAAAACTGGAAATACTTAGAGCCTCTCGTGTTGAGAGGTTTTTTTATGAATTCATTTACCTCAGAATCTGTTTGTGCAGGTCATCCTGACAAAATCTGTGATCAAGTCAGCGATGCTATCGTAGATGCAATTCTTAAACAAGACCCTTTTGGAAGAGTCGCAGTAGAAACTATAGCAGCAAAAAATCGCCTAATTATAGCAGGAGAAGTATCTACCACAGCTATTGTGAACTACGAAAAAATTGCACGAGATTTGATTAGACGTCTTGGTTACACCGATCCTGAATATGGGTTTTCTTATCATGTGCCAATAGATATTTATATTCATGAACAATCCTCTGAAATTGCTCGCGGAATCAAGAAAAAAGGTGCAGGGGATCAAGGCATGATGTTTGGATTTGCCTGTAAAGAGACAACAACTTTTATGCCTCTTCCTATATCTTTGGCACATGCTTTAGCAAAAGGTATTGATAGAGCTCGAGAGACAAAATCCATACCTTATCTTCGACCGGATGGGAAAAGCCAGGTAACTGTTGAGTATCAAAATAACAAGCCAGTAAGAGTAGCATCTGTTGTTCTTGCTGTACCTCACGATGAAAATATATCTCTTGATGAGGTAAAACAGGAACTATTTGTAAAAGTCGTTTCTCCTGTGCTTAATGCATATGGTTATTCCATAACTGACGATAAATTAATTGTTAATGGCACAGGCATATGGCATCGAGGAGGACCTGCATCAGACACAGGGCTTACAGGGCGAAAGATTGTAGTTGATACCTACGGAGGATATGCAAGAGTAGGTGGTGGAGCATTTAGTGGAAAAGATCCAACAAAGGTGGATAGATCAGGAGCTTATGCTGCACGCTTTCTGGCAAAAAATATAGTGGCTGCAGGACTTGCTGAAAAAGTTGAAGTAAGACTTGCATACTTTATTGGAGCAAAAAAACCAATTATGCAAGAAGTGGAGACATTTGGAACAGAAAAAACATCCCCCAAAAGTATCCGGGATTACATGCGAACTCTTCTTGACACCTCTGTGGAAGGTATTCTTGAGGGATTAGATTTACGAAAACCTATCTACCTTCCAACAGCCTCTTATGGCCATTTCGGGAGAGATAGTTTTCCTTGGGAAAAGGTAATATCACCCTAAAAGTTTACCTCGCCGTAGATGATCTAATTCAACTATTCTGAGTTATCTCCCATATCAGACTCACCGCTGGAATCACTCGTTCCCCTATCATCAAGAGAACGCTCACTGTTTTCTTCTGATCTGTTACTCTTCAAATCTGATGTATCATAGTCTTGATCCATATAATATCTTCACCTCCATTATTAAACGTTAAAATCATAGAGGATGTAGGCAAGAATTACATAAAAAGGGTGTAAGAAGAAGAAAAAAAATAATAAAAAACTATTTCTGTTTTAGAACTTGCTCAAGGAGTTTATATGTTTCCTCCATTGCTTGTCTAGTTGTCATACCTTGAGACTTAGCTGCCTCTTCAAATGTCTTAGTAGTAATTGATTTTCCGTTGGGATCAAGACCTGCGTGGCCAACACCCATATCATCATCGGGAAGACCACAACCACAATTAAAACACATTTAACAAATCACCTCCTCTTATAGTTTTATACTAACACGTAAATAATGTTAAAACAAGCAAACTAAGGACGCCATCCTTCGTATGTAAAATAATTCCCTAATTGCCCAACACAGACATAAGGCGTATCCTGTCGCATATTCTCAGCGTGTCCAGGAGAGGCAATCCACATGTTAACAACCTGCGTATAATCTGAGGTCATCGCAATATTCTCTGTTATCTTGGAGTATGAAGGGTAGGGAAGAGAATTACTCTCAATTCTTTGTCTAAAACCATCGTGATTAAAGGAACGCGATATTTCCTCAACTCTCACATTTGCGAAGTTGCATGTATATGGATCTGTCTGAACTCTATCTAGACCTTGAGATACTCGATATTCATTAATTTTCTGCAAAAGGTATTCTTTGATATTTTCTGATTTCCCAACCAGAGAAGGAGTTGGAGCAAGTGATACCTTAACTGTTTTTGGAGTAACTGATGGATTATTCACAGATTTAGATATGGGAGTAGGTGTAGGAGATTGTGAAGGAATCGAATCTGACTTAGCCAAAGAGAGAGGAGTTGGAGAAGGAAATTTTTTATTTTGAGTAGAAGCTCTATGGTAGTTGATATCTTGAGAAGTATTTTGAGAAGCTAAAGAAGTATGAGAATTTAAATAAACGATGCGTGAGAATAAATAAAAAGTCAATATTAATACTGCAATGACGAGTATCGGCAGGACGAAAATGAGTACCCTCCGCATGAATAAATACGATACTTTTTCTTATGGATTTTGTCAACCAATAACACCACGGTTGTACGAGGCTTCATTTGTCCGATAAAAAAAGAAATTTTATTTTTCTGAGTACAAATATTTGATAGGGAGATTCAACTTTCTAGAATGCGTTTTTCTGCTTCATCAATTTGCTCTGCTGTATTTAGTTCATCGTTTTCATATCCTTCACCACTATTATCTCTATCGTAATCCAGCCCGTAGCGACGAGCCATTTCACCAACATCCTCTCCAGTAGGTGCTGGTTCGGATCCTCCTTCAGGATCTTGCTGTCCCAAACTCTCAGGACTCATATAAGGAGCTTCAGAAGATAAAGTATCACGCTCTGCATCAGCAATATCTTCATTGCCTTCTTTCATCAGCTCATCTGAATAACCATCCTCATCTACTTTTATATTTTCGTCTATTTTAATGGTTTCTTCCTCCTCAAGTTCAGGAAGTGTTTTCTTCTTAGTATCCATAGCACACACTACACTATACAAGAAAGGTAAGAAAACATATAGAATTTTGTAAAAATAAGGAAAGAATGTTAATTTCTCCAACGTTTGAGCTGAGGAATAATAATCTGTGATAAAGATCTTGCTTTAGGCTCATCCATTCTAAGACCATTTACCATATAAGATATTGAACTTTCAATCATCTGCTCTAAAGTCATATTGGGTTCTGTAAATGAACCATTTTGAAAACAATACTTGCAATACTCAGAATTTTCAGTACCATCTTGATTTGTACCATACTGATCAGGATGGGTAAAAGGCATACCGCAGCTTTGACAACGATTTTCTGGCGATCCTTTATCCATAAAGATAAATTATAATTTTAATATATCAAATCACGCACTCCCATCATCTTTTTCTTTAATGAAAAAAAGGAGAAAAGACGCACTGAAGGTTAGAATCAACGAAAATATAAAAGGTGCTTGCGGTCCGATATACTCCCATAAGAATCCTGCAATAAGTGATGAAGGAAGACTCATCAACCCAATAATCATTTGAAATCCACCCAAAATACTTGCCAAAAATTCGCGCGGTGCAAGCTCAGCTGCTAAAGCTTTCTGAACAGGATCAAGCGCTGCTTTATGAAGTCCATAAAAAATAAAGGCACTCATAATTCCGAAAAAGTTAGGAAATGAGAGCATTATTACTCCAACTCCAATCCAAAGAAGAAAAGATAGATGCAAAATAGTTCTTCTTCCAAACTTATCAGATAATTTTCCAAAAGGAAACGAAAACATAGCTGCAACCAGAGTAAATATAAGATAGAGAAGAGGTATTGTAGACGGTGTAAACCCTTTGTTTTGCGCATATATTAAAAGAAACGAATAGCTAAATGAACCGAGAGAGAAAACAGCAGAAAGAAATGTATATAATCTAAGATCAGGAGTGAAATCGCTTAATTTTATTCCGCGAAAAACACGCGAAGATGCAGGCTTTTCTTTTATGAAAAGAGCTATGAGTAATGCAGCGATGAGAGAAGGAAATGCTGCAAACAAAAAAAGGCTTCTATACCCAACACTTTCAATAAAAAAAACTGCTATAAGAATCCCAACTACTGCACCTAAATTATCCATAGCACGAAGTATGCCAAAGTTCCTTCCTCTATTTGTCCTATCAGACATCTCAGAAATCATAGCATCTCGTGGAGTACTCCTGATCTTACCTGATCTATCGAGTATTCTAAATGGAATAATCCACGTCCACGTAGGAGAAAGTGCATATCCAATACGAGCTATACCGCCAAACAAATATCCCAGAAAGACAAAAATTTTTCTTCTTTTCAATCTATCTGATAAATATCCTGAAACAGCCTGAGAGATGGAAACAAGCGCATCTCCTATCCCATCAATTAGCCCCAAAACTGCCATATTGGCACCAAGAACATTGGTAACAAAAAGTGGCCATACAGAAAATACTATATCCGAACCAACATCATGAAGGAATGATGAAGATGAAAAAATAACTAAATTTCTTTTTATACTCATAAATCTTTTATAGATAATTCAATATCACTTAGCAACTATTTAAATGTAATTTCTTATATCTCCTTAATCTAGCAAGACATTTGCGACAACTTCATACGGTGTTTTTAGGTTGATTCCAAGGTGGGGTCTTTCATAGTTATACTCATGTAACCATTTGGCGAACCATTCTCGCAGTTCATCGTAGTTTTGAGGTGCTCTCTCAAGCCAGAAGAAGAATTCTTCTTCGTCGGTTCTGAAGCTTCTTTCAATGAGAGCATTTTCATTGGGAGTGTTTTTGTGAATGTAATGGTACTTCATGCCAAGAGCTCTAACATGGGCTCTAAATCTTTCCTGGAACTCAAGACCATTGTCAGTCTGGAGAAATACTGGTTTGAAGGGCAACTTTGGGATAATCTCCAAAAGAGCAGAGATTGAACCATCCTGGTCAAGATGATTTAAGATGACTGCCTCTTTGTACCTGCTGAATATGTCAATGACAGCATATTCAAAGCATGTCCAGGGAAGACCAGAAAGCTCTGGGGTGATGTATTTAACATCCATTTGTAGGTATCCTATGGTTTTGGTGTTCTTGAGATTCATATGACCTGTATTTTGGAAAAGTGGCCTTCTATGGTATCCATATTTTCTCACAAGTCCTCTCTTAACGAACAGTCTGTGGAGAGTTGAGGGATGAACTGGCAGAGACAATTTTCTGACTATCTTTTCAGCTGTGGCGCCTCTGATTTTTCGTGCTCGAATAGCAGCATCTTTTTGTTGGGGAGACAAGGCAAAGTGTATAGTTTTGGGCCTAGTGGACTTTCTTTCTATGTTTGAAACAAGTAATCCTCTATATGTTCTGGCTCTTTTAATCCAGCGATACACCGTAGCTTTATGGATACCCAGTTCTGAAGCAGTTACTCCGATATCAAGGTTGTTTTTCTTGAGCGTTTGAATTATATGGCTTGGCTTTACTCTCATGACATTAGTCTAGTTTAACTAATGTCGCATATGTGGTGCTAGATTACGTACACCTTTACTTTTAAAAATTGATGTGCTAATCTCTCAATAAGAGTACCGTCAAAATTGCCTCTCGTTATACAAAATGCAAAACGCAGCTATAAAAGAATACAAGGGCTACAACGGCACGCTTATCCTGACACCTACAGGAGTTATTATTAAACGAGGATTAAAAGGCTTTCTGCTTGGTGGAGGAATGCTTAGGGGTGACAAGACAATCCCTTACTCTAGCATCATAGCAGTCCAGTTAAAGAAAGCCGGTTTAACAGCAGGATATATTCAACTTACGTTAATAGGAGGATCAGAAGCAAAAGGAGGCCTTTTCCAATCATACCGCGATGAGAACAGTATTAATTTTTATAATTGGGATAATAAAAAATTTGAGGAAGCAAAACAAATTATTGAGGAAAGAATGGGTCAACATCCTTCTCACAAAAAGAGCGAGTTAGATGATCTTGAAAAACTTGCGCTATTAAAAGAAAAAGGGGTCATTACTAAAGAGGAATTTGAAAAAAAGAAAAAACAATTGTTAGGTATATAAAGAATATGGATTTTTTTGCTCACTTGCAAGATTTTGGAGTAACCGAAAAAGAAATTACAGAGGAGAAAAAACGCCTCTCACAACAATTTAAAACACCAGCATCCGATCGCGATGTGATATGGTCTCTGCTTAACAAACTCATCTTACAAGCAAAAGATTATCACACTTTAAAGATGATTTACTATACTATGGCATTGTTTGTCGCCGAAGAAGGAAAAAACCACATAAGAGAGCTTACTCAGGCGCGTAAATATGAACTACTGGCTTATAAAAATTCATCTCTTGTAACAAAGGTATCTATTATTACTGCTGGTCAAAATTCCTGTAAAGCATGTCAGTTATTAGAAAAAAAACAATTTACCATAGAGGAAGCATTACAAACCATGCCTTTACCTTGTAAAACATGCGAAACACAGCTTTTTGAAAATAGTAAGGGATTTTGTAGATGTTTGTATGCTCCGGCGGTTAGTTGATTTATTTTTTCTTTGCCACTCGTCTTTTTTCAATTTCATCTGACGCTTTTTTTTCTGATAAGTACAATAAATGATGAAATGATGCTCGACCCCATCTACTGGTTGTTACATCAGCTCTGTATAGCTTAAACCAAGCTCATCACAAATGCAATTGAACAAAATATAAAAGTGGTTACTAATAGTTTACTCTAAAAACAGCTTATAGTGATTAAATGTCTATCAGTGCATTTAATAGATAAAAATTACTGAGAAAGCCTTTTTATTTTTTGAAAATCTGCTTTCAACTCTGAAAGAAATTTTTGGGGGAATCTTAATGCTGCTGCAGGATGGTAGGTTAAAAAATATTTAATTCCATCTTTCTCTTCGATAACTTGACCATGCTCTTTAACAACAGATACCTTCCTCTTAAGCACACCCTCTGCTGCAACTCTTCCCAGAAGTACCACAATTTTTGGCTGAATAACATCAAGTTGCTTTAATAAATGCTCTCGACCATGTGCAATATCCTCAGAAGTGGGAGTACCCCTGTCAGGAAGATATTTAACAGGACTTGTAATATAAACCTCCTCTTCTTGCAAGCCTATCTCACGAATAAGGCTGCGCAGTAATTGCCCTGACTTACCAACGAAAGGTCTTCCTGTTTCTGACTCTTTTCTCCCCGGTGCTTCACCAATAAACACAATATCTGCATCTGGATTACCCTCTCCTGGGACTGGCTTACCGCTTTTTCCTCTTTTGCAGATATCGCACTGTTCGATCTCTTTGGCAATAAAATCAAGAGCTTGTTGTTTGTTCATACAGAATAGATGACAAACAGCATGCGCATACGATTCAACGTGTGCGCATCCTACGTCTTCTTTTAGGAGGTTGGCTTAGATTCTGCATGAGAAAAATAGCTGCCGCCTCAGGAATCTCACCTAAAAGAATTATCCCTTCTGGCGGATTATCAAAATCAATAAGTCCGTATCTTCTCTCAAGTACTCTAAAATTGATCTTTTTTTCTTCTGAGATTCCTCTAAGATTGTCTGAGTCTTCTATTTCTGATGAGGTAACAAACCCTGGGCGCCTCTCTACCATATAGCACTACCGTAGCATATGTCCTCATGCTTTACAATATATTCTGAGGGGATTAAAATTTTTAGCACTTTTATTTTCGATCTTTTCTCTCTTTAGTTAAATGCTTCATCACCTCAAATAAAACAATTGCTAGACTTACCATAACATTTAAGCTCTTATTCACACCCCACATGGGTATCTCAACAATTCCATCTGATATATCCAGTACTTCTTTAGAAACGCCACTTGATTCATTCCCAACAACAAGTGCAATGGGAAAGGTATATTCTAAAGAATCATAGGGAACGCTACGAGGATCAATTTCAATAGAATATACTTTAATCCCAGGAACTTCTTTTCGCAAGAAATCAATCGCTTCTTTTGCTGATCGAAAGTATTCCCAGCTAACCCATTCTGTTGTATTAACTGATGCTTTTTTGATACGTGTATGGGGAGGTGTCTCTGTTTGTCCACAGAGTAGTACCTTCTCTGCAGCAACAGCATCAGCTAATCTAAAAATAGCACCAACATTATACGTATCCAAAACATTATCAACTACAATATATACCGGATTTTTTTTAATTTTTTTAATCTGCTCAGGAGTAGGGATTGTTGTCCTCAGTTCAGACGCTCCAAGTTTTATCATAGAGGAATAATTATACTACAGTAGAGAGGATTAATTATACTCTTTGAAAGTTAATCTGAGTCTTCTTGTTTGAGTGCCTCTTTTTCTTCTTTAAGTGTTTGCCTATATTTCTTTGCTGCCTCTTGCGCTTCTTTTACTGCTTTACGAACCATCTCTAACTGTGCCTCACGCTGTTTTTTCAACTGTTCAAGACGTTCTTTTTGTTGCTGTAAACGTTTCTCTTGTTCAGCTTTAATTTTTTCTTTTTGCTGCTTTACCTTCTGCAATGCTTCTTCACGTTTTTTAAGAGCTTGAGCTCTCTTCTCAGCTGCCTTACTTGCCATCTTTTGGTAAAGTTCTAACTTTTTCTCAAGTTTTGCAGCCGATGAAGATACACCCAAGACTGCTTGATCAAAATCTTCCTCAACAAGCATAGCGATCTCATCCTCAAGACTCTCAGCTGGTAGTACTTCTCCTGCCATCAATTTAGCTTCCAGTAAGAAATCATCTGCTGCTGCTAGTTGCTTACCATATCCAGTATCACCAGCCTGATCTGCAACGTGGCGTACGATTTCTCTATAGTGATTGAGTGTGGAATTAATTTCTTGCGCTAAATCGTCAATATCTTTGCCCTGTGCTGCTGCATCCAGCAATTCTCTTGCTGCCTGATGAGATTCTGAAACTAATTCATTAAGGGCAATCGTTATGGCATATTGATTATTTCTAAATGTGGCCACACGCAGTTCAGCTAGTCTTTCTCCTGCTATCTGCATATGTAGTTTTGCTTTATTTTCTGCGCTAAAAACAAGAATTGTTCTCAGATATTGATAAAATTTATCAAGTGAATAAAGAGGACTGTCTGGAAGGATGACTCCAGGACCTGATGTAACTTGAGGAAAATCAATATCTCTTGCCTCTACTATCGTATCTCCTAAAACCTCATGTTGATGATATGCTGCAGCAAAGGAAGGACTCAGAGAAAAAAGTGCAAGAAGAATTACTGTGTAGAGTAACCTCATATTCTGATTGTGAAATTAATTTGCTGAGTTGTCAAGTAGTCTGTGCTTCTACTCATTTTGCAAAATTGAGATCTACGATTAGCAACGCCAACATAAATAATAATTACCAACACCCACCACTTGTGATTTTTCTGATTATTATGTTAACCTATTCTTTATGACAGCTACTGGTCATGCTATCATCGGAGTTACACTTGCTGCCACTATTCCTGAGCCGACTATAGGAATTCCACTTGCAATTATTTCTCATGTGGCTGCTGATGCTTTTCCTCATTGGGATACCGGAACAAATATGAGAAAAAAAAGCAAAGAAGAATTTATTATTGGATCGTTTGTTGACGTGGGGTTTAGTCTCATCTTACCTTATTTTCTCTTTTATTACCTTTTCCCATCAGTAAATCTTGTCTATGGCTATGCATCAGTAATAGCTGCGCAAGGATTGGATTGGGCTACTGCACCCTATGTTTTTTTGAAATGGAAATTCCCACCTTTTACATGGGTATATAATCTTCAAAAATCATTTGATCATCGCCTTGATAAGCCATGGGGCATTATTACTCAAGTATCAATACTTCTTTTTTTCCTTATCCTTGCATACATTCTCTAATTCTTGCTTCTTGGTGAATCACTTTTTATACTACTTATATGGATCAATCATCTGGTAGCAATCCGCTCCAACAGCTTGCATCTCAAACTGAAATTAATCCTCGTGAACTGAACGTACCTCACAAACTTCACCATTTTTTAACAAAGAAAGTAATCCTATTTGGCATCGCCTTTTTGATTATCATTCTCCTTTCTATTAGTGGCACTTACTATGCACTGCAAGTGGAACAAATAAAGAATATTCGCAAAGTTCCACCATCTACCTCTACTCCAACACCTACTACTGATCCCACTGCAAATTGGAAAACGTATCAAAATAGCGAATATCAGTTTTCTTTCCATTATCCTAGCAATTTAGTTGTTCAAGAAGAAAAAAGAGACGAATATAATATTATCCGTTTATCGAGTGAATATAAGCCCCCATTCTCCGACTATGTAAATGTTGGACTATTAATTTATCCCGATGTTGAAACTGGTCTAAAAGTATGGATTGATAAATACGTTATTCAGGAGCTACCAAGCGGAGACACGGGTTCAATCGTATCTGGACAAATTAGTTCGTATAAAAATGGAACAATTAATGGCTACTCATTTATTGGTGGAAAAGAATCAATAGATAAATATATCGTCTTCAAAGAAAAAAATGATATCTATGTCGTTGTTCTAACTGGTGCCGATACAGGTAGCAGTTATAAAGATAATAAAAACGCTGAATCCTTACTAGACCAAATTCTCTCCACCTTCAAATTCTTCGATTCTTCTCCAACGCCAACGTGCATTCCCCGACCAGCCTGCTTAGATGCTACCCCTCGTTGTGTAATCCCAGAAACTGATGAAATGTGTCCTAAATCAACTCCAACACCTTCAGCTTCTTTCCCCTCTTTTGGAGATGATCAGGTAGTCTGCACAATGGATGCTAAACAATGTCCAGATGGAAGTTTTGTCGGAAGAACAGGCCCTAACTGCGAATTTGCTGCCTGCCCTGGTAATTAATTTTTTTTAATATCCTCTAATCTCCACGCTGCAAAATCACAATTGGGATAGTTCGAACAGCCATAGAAACGTCGTCCTTTTCGCGTCTTCTTGACAATAATTTGTCCCCCATCCTTAGGACATCTCTGCTGCGTCTCCTCAACAAATTGCTTTGTATATCTACATTGAGGAAACCTACTACAAGAAATGAACTTACCAAATCTCCCTGTTCGTATTACCAATTCTCCTCCACATTCTGGACATTCCTCTCCTGTTTGCTCAACTGCGATTTTTACTCTTTCAGCATCTTTTACTTCCTCAAGTCTTTTTTCAAAAGGCACATAGAAATCTTTCATCATACTGACCCATTCTTTCTCTCCTTGCGCGATCCGATCAAGGTTATCCTCCATCTCTGCAGTAAAAGGAATATCATCTATATCATCAAAATTGCTCACGAGAAAATCATTAACAGCTATACCAATTGGTGTTGGAACAAATCTCCTGTCAAGACGCTCAACATATGCACGATCAACAAGCGTTGAGATAATTGCCGCATAAGTTGAGGGGCGTCCGATTCCTTTTTCTTCAAGTGTCGCAATTATCGATGCATCGTTATAACGAGGAGGTGGGGGTGTTTCATGTTCTTGCGAATAGACCTTTTTCGTCTTTAAACCCTCACCAACACTGAATTTTGGCAATTTATTATCCTGAAGTGCCTGTGGATTTATCTTAAGAAATCCGTCAAAAAGAAGAACAGATCCTGCTGCTTTCATGCGGTATGTTTTTTGTGGATCAGTCGAATCCGCAAATACTACTGTAGATTCGATTAGAGCATCTGACATCTGCGATCCAACAGCTCTTCTCCAAATAAGCTCATATAATTTAGCACACTCTCGTCCAAGAGTTTTTTCAACAGTTGCTTTTTGACCAGAAAGAAGTGAATCAAATTTTGTGGGACGTATAGCCTCATGGGCTTCTTGTGCTGATTTTTGTTTTGTTAAATAAATTCGAGGTCTATCGGGCAAATATTTTTCTCCGTATTCTTTTTGAATAAAGGATCTAATTTGCTTTATCGCAACTGGTGAAAGAGTGGTTGAGTCTGTTCGATGATAGGTAATATATCCTTCCTCGTAGAGTTTTTGGGCAAGACTCATTGTTCGTTTTCCTGAATAACCAAAACGACGCGATGCATCCTGCTGAAGTGTTGATGTTGTGTAGGGAGCAAACGGACTTCTTTTCACCTGTTTTTCAATCACATCAGCAACGATAAATCCGTACTTCTCAATTTCTGAGACGATCTGCTTTGCTTGTGCTTCCGTATTAATTGAAGTTTTAGTCGTGGTATATTTTCCATCATAAAGAGAAAATATTTCTTGTGTTTCTATTTTTTGCTGTTTTATCTCGATTAAATCGAAGAGAGCGTCCAACTTCTCTCCATCGTTCTTCACCATAACAGCATGTATAGTCCAATATTTTTCTTTCTTAAATTTCTCAATTTCCCTTTCTCTCTCAACGATTAACCTAAGCGCTACACTCTGAACTCTACCTGCTGAAAGACCACGTCTTACTTTCTGCCAGAGAAGAGGTGATAATTTATATCCAACTAGTCTATCAAGAACACGACGTGCTGTTTGAGCATCAACTAAATTTGTATCAACATCGCGCGGGTTATTAAATGCTTCTTTGATAGCTTCCTCAGTAATTTCATGAAAAACGACTCTAACAAATTTGTTATTCGTTTTTTTCGCTCCATTCAAAATTTCTTTAATATTCGCTGCTATTGCCTCTCCTTCTCGATCAGGATCTGTTGCAAGATATACTTTCTCTGCCTCTTTTGCAGCGGATTTAAGCTCTGAGATAATTCTTTTCTTATCAGTAATAATTTCATACTCTGGAGTAAAATTATGTTCAATATCAACACCAAGTCTACTTTTGGGCAAATCCATTACGTGCCCCATTGAGAATTTAATCTCATATCCATTGCCTAAATACCTACTAATTGTTCGGGCTTTTGTTGGTGATTCAACAATAACTAAATTTTTCATAACCTTTATAACCATTAAAAATAGCTACATGGTTTAAAAACTACATAGTTCTAATGTCTTTTAAGACTATTTAACCATGTAACTATTCCATTACAACAACAATTGTATCCTCAATTATACAATTTGTGTCAAGTGGGTCATTTATTTTGTAAAGCATATCTGCCATCCTTAGTAATAAATATTATTTGCTTCAGCTCCATAAATGTGAGAATGGCACTAAGTGATCCTGCATCTTTCTTGAGCTTCTCACTCAACTGATCAAATGTCAATTCTTCACTCTCTAAACAAGCAATTATTTCTTGTTCATCTTCTGTTGTATTAACAAAGCGTGAGGAAGAAATTGGCTTTTTTTTCAAATTGAGAGAATCAAGTAGTTGATTAGGATGAGTAACAATAAGCGCTCCATCTCTATGAAGTTTGTAAGGACCCTCAGAAAGCTTGGATGTAATAGGACCTGGAACAACAAATACTTTTCTTTTTATAAACATTGCTTCTTGTGCAGTAATTAACGCTCCGCTATCTTTACTCCCTTCAGTCACCAACACAGCGTCTGCAAGTCCTGCAATAATTCGATTGCGCGAAGGGAAAGACCCTTTTGATGGTGGTACTCCCAGTGGATATTCGCTGATGATTGTTCCTCCAGTATCGAGAATGCGATCATACAACTTTTTGTTACTAACTGGATAGCAACAATCAACGCCGCATCCTAAAACGGCAATTGTTTTACCACCATTAGCTAAAGTCACACTATGAGCTATTGCATCCACACCCAAAGCCAAACCAGAGATAACTATACAGCCAGCAGAAACAAGATCAGAAGTAAACATACGCGTCACTTCCTCACCGTACACAGTTACCTTCCTCGTCCCCACCACCGCCACCTTTTTACTTCGATGATACGTATCATCGAAGTAAAAGTTACCCTTGATATACAGAACGATTGGAGGATTTGGGAGCTGCTTTAGTAAAGCAGGATAACTTTCCTCATCTCTTGTTATGTAAGATACATTCTTTTCTTGAAGTTTTTTTTCGTAATCTTGAGGAGAAAATACAATACGAAATTGATCAAATTTCCAAACTAGTTTTTCTCCAATTATATTCTGTAAATCATCAAAGGGAGCTTCCCAAGCAGCTTTAGCACTACCAAATTTATCAATAAGAATTGAAAAACGTTTTGGGCCAATTCCTTGAAAAATAGAAAATCCTAAATAGTATGTCTTATCATTCATAAAATTTATTTCTTTAAAAAACAACTCTAAATGTATAATAACTCGCAGTAGATAAAAATGGTAATCACTCCTTTATTTCTATCTTATTGACGCTGGACTTAATGCATCGTAGAGTAAACTTATGCACAAAAGTATTTTTTTTCTTTTTTTAGGTGCCAGTATTATTTCATTTCATTTTTTTATCCAAAACGTCTCTTTTCCTAATACGTATATTAATTCCATTCCAGTTGGACTATCAAGCAAACAAAAAATTCGAGAGATACTCCATCAGGAAAAAAAGAAATCAGTTGAGCTTGTTGTAAAAGATCGCCATTATTCTCTACCCTTGAATAGATTGGGATTAACTGTGAACACTACTGAGACACTCAGACGCATCTTTTCAAGAAATACCCAATCATTTCCTCATAATTACATCGCATTTTTTAGATCTTTTTTTACCAAACAAACGTACCTTCCAGCAATAGAATTTAGTAATGATTTTTACCAATTAACACAACAGATGGTATTTGACTTTACGACTAAAGAAGATGAAATTTATTTTGACGAGAGAAAAAAAGTCTTAGCCATGACGAGCAATCAGCAGAAGTATCGAATGGATATTCCACTTTTTCAAATCAGTCTTATAAAAAAATTTGGAGATAAAAAACTTTCAATCCAACCCCAACTTATAAAAATCACCAACAATCAACAATCAGAACAGCATATCACTTCTCTAAATAACAAGCTAGCAATGCTTTATAAAGCCCCAGTCACGCTCTCAATTCAAGATATCAATGAAGAACATGAAATAACTCTCACCAGCAATGATTTGAAAGATGTTCTAGGAGCAAGTTATAATCCTATAACGAAGGATATTAAGATAACTATTCAAGAAAATAATTTACAGCAAATTATTCATGCTAAAAATCTTTCTCTTAGGAATACGGACACAACAATAAATATCAATCACATCAAAAATTCTCTTGAGAAAATTTTTCATGACCGTTCTCTAGGCATACCCTCAGACACTATTCTTGTTTCCACGACCCTCAAACCAAATACAAACGGAACCATTGCGGACAAATATATTGAAATTGATATATCTCAACAAAGAATGTATCTTTGGGAAAAAGGAAGTTTGCTTGCCGATTATCTTGTCTCAACAGGACTTTACTATCCTACGCCTACGGGTAAGTTTAAAATTTTGAATAAAGCCAAGAATGCATTTTCGGATATCTATAATGTCTGGATGCCTTATTGGATGGCAATTTACTACGACCCAAAAATCAAAGCTTATATTGGTATTCATGAACTTCCTTACTGGTACTCAGGAGGAAGAATGCAACGAAGACCACGAGAATTTCTAGGAACACCGCGAACGGGAGGCTGTATATCACTAGACGTAGGTATTGCACAAAAAGTTCAGGAATGGGCAGATATCGGAATGCCTGTTTATATCTTTAATTAGTTTGACCAAACCATGCCTCAAGAATTTTCTTAGCAATAGGACCTGCTTCTGATGATCCCTCTCCTTTCTCCTCAACAAGAACTGTAACAATAACTTCTGGATCGTATGCGGGTGCAAATAAAGTTATCCAAGCGTGAGGAAGTGATTCCTCGCCTCCATGCTGAGCTGTTCCTGTCTTGCAAGCAATTGCAACTCTGCGATAACTTTTCGCATTTGCCGAAACCGTCGCACTAAGCTCTTCTAAAAAATTTTTCCCATCAACTTTAAGAGCAGAATTTTTCACTTTGAAATTAAACAATGGCCATGCTGTTCCGCCTTCACTACATGCTTTGATCATCCCTTCTCTAATGAGTGAAACTGTTTTCTGAGAAAGAGAAAGATTAAGAATCACCTCAGCGTTATCATTCATCAATAGATGTGGGCGGTAGATTCTGCCTTTATTGGCTATAGCTTGAGTCCAGGCATTCACCTGCAGTGGAGTTGTCAAAAGATAACCTTGACCAATACCATAATGATAGGTATCGCCTAAATACCAGGGCTCGCCTATTGTATTTTTTTTCCACTGAGGATTGGGCAAAACTCCTGATGCCTCTCCTGGCAAATCAATACCCAGTTTTTTCCCTACTCCCATCTGTTCTGCGATATGAGATAAATTGGTAACACCAACTTTTTCAGCAAGTTTATAAAAGAAAATATCATTTGAGCGACTAATTCCTTTTACTAGATCAACATCTCCATCCGTCTTTCCATATTGGGTATAAAACCAATTAGAAAATGAAAAAGCTCCAATTCTTACTGTACCTGTATCTTTTACCTTAAATGATTCATCAATAATGTTTTTATGGAGGGCTGCTACGGCTGTTACTATTTTAAATGTTGAACCTGGAGGGTATACACCGCCGATTGCTCGATTTAATAAAGGCTGTCTTGTGGTATCCCTTATAATTTCCTCCACTGTTTGATAACTACTGTTGGACGCTTGATAGGTGTCATCAAGAGTAAAAAGATTAGGATCAAATGAAGGTTTAGAAATTAATGTAAGAATTTCTCCTTTGGGAGTGGAGATCACAACCGCTCCACGCTCAACATTTTCCATTGCTTGATATGCTGCTTGTTGCAATTTAGCATCCAGAGTTAAGGTCAAATCTTGTCCGGGAATTGGATCTGTTTGTCCCAGCGTTCTAACCTCCTCACCTGTTGCATCAACCTCGATAAGTTGCTTGCCATTCACCCCTCTAAGAAATGCTTCATATTCGTACTCAATCCCTGTTTTTCCTACCAAATCAGTAATCAGATAATCTTTATATTTTTCAGATGCAAGCTCTTCTTTAGTAATTTGACCTATATACCCAAGAACATGTGCAAATACTTCTTTGAAAGGATAGTTGCGCAAAGAATCTATAGAAATGTTATCTGCTCCATTTGCGATAAGGTCCAGAGCCTTTTCCCGGTTAAGTAAACTCGTTTTCTCCCCTTCTATCAAGCGGAAACCGGGAAGATTGTAGACAAGCGGTACATGGTTTCTATCAAATATGACGCCACGCGGTGCGTAAATAATTTTTGTTCGAATCCTATTAGAGTCAGAGAGGCTTCGGTAATACGATCCTTTAACAACCTGCAGTGTGAACAATTTAATAAGTAGAACACCCCCTAAAATGATAAGAGAAAGAAGAAGAATTAATCCCCTGAAACTTTGTGAACCTTCTGTGAGTGAGCGACGTTTTTTAACATTCTCTGTTCGAATATGATCTAAAAATGCTGCTCCTGTTTTCATGGTGACGTCAGTAAATTATCATATCTTATTTTACTCAAATGTTTTGCTGACAAAGTATTTATTATAGTTAAGATTAGCATGCTTAAGATTATTTGAAGCACCAGATGGGCAATATTAAAGATAACAGAATAACTTATTACTCCCACAAAGACTGCTACTAAAATAAATGGTAGCGTACTCGTTTCATACTTCCTCTCATAGAGAAATAATAAGAAAAGAAATAATACATAAAAAATCGCTGTCGTCCCTAAAGGACGAAGAGTAATTAGATCTAAAATCAGTCCACTAATAATCGCAAGATAAAAAACTGAAAGATGTTTTTTTGTAGTAGATAAGAAAATAAGGCTAATCAGGCTAAGAGGAAGAGAAATCACTGTTCCCTCAAGAAGAGGAAACACCAAAATTATACAACCTATATTCAGTAGTCTTTTTATCATTTTTCTGGTAATACAACAAAAACAGTATCTAATTTTGTAACATCGTGTAAACCGACAACCTCTGCTGTCTGAAAAAGTGAACTAGGTTTTTTCTCAAATGAAAGGATCTTACCCACTACTAAACCTGGTGGAATACCTACTCCATCTTCATGAACACTTCCTTTACTCAGGATGAGATCTTCCTTTTCTAACTTATCAGAAATGACGACATTTGTGAGAATCATTCGTCCATTCCCTTCTCCCTTTAATACTCCTAACGCATTTGTTTTGCTGGTTTTAACAGTAAGAGAAAAATTTTTCTTTGTTGTAAGATCAACCAGTGCTGTATTTTTATTTGCTAACGAAACTCTACCAACAAGTATTGTCTTTACCAAAACCCCCGTTCCTTTTCTTACACCATCATTTTCTCCTTTATCAATCACAATCTGCTCTGGAAGAGAAAACCCTGGAACATAGGACTTAAGACCAATAATTCGTGCTGGAAGAAGCGAAGTAGAAGAGGGAGTCGTTACCTGAAATTGATCATGAAGGGCAGCAATTTCTTTCTCCAGTACTTTGTATTTGGCAATCTCGGAAGTTAAACGACGGTTTTCATCTAAAAGTTGCTTAATCTGCTGATCCCTGTCTTCTGTGAGGACTCCATAAAACGTATAAGTTCCTCGCTGCAGCGGAAGCAAAGCAGACTGTAAAATATTACCGATATTCTGACCAGTATTAGTTCGAAAAAATGCATATAAAGTTAATACTAAAAGAGAAAGAACAATAAAGAAACTGGTGAGATTTTTTCTCTTTGACATGGAATCATTTTAACACAGAGATATATGCTTAGCATTGAACATGCAATTCCAAACGAAAGTTTTATTTAAGGCCGCCAATTACTTTTACTCTCTGAAGTAATTCTTCGTTCTCCAGGACTTTTCCTGTACCCCGAACAACAGATGTAAGCGGATCATCTGAGAGAATTACTGGCATGCGCGTTCTCTCGACGATAAATTGATCAAGTCCTGCTAGTTTGGATCCTCCACCGGTCACAAGAATTCCTCTCTCAAGAATATCGGAGATTAACTCAGGAGGAGCCTCCTCAATCACATCCACAATTGCTTGAATAATCTGCGTGAGGACCGGTGCAAGAGCTTCTCTAACTTCTGATTCAGTTACCTTAATACTTTTTGGAAGACCGGTTTCTATGTCTCTACCCCTTACAATGGCAACTTTCTCTCCTTGCTCATCTTTAATCTCTCCCTCATGGATCTTCTCTTTAGAATATCGAGATTTCTGAGATCTGTTCTTGGAGTTTGCATATGCACTTCCAATAGTGATTTTCAATTCTTCTGCTGTCCTCTCTCCTAAAATAAGTCCGTGCCTTAGACGAATATAGTGAAGAATAGCCTGATCCATATCATCTCCTGCGAGTTTAATCGATTTACCTACCACAATTCCTCCAAGTGAGATTACAGCAATTTCTGTTGTTCCTCCTCCAATATCAACAACCATCACCCCAGTTGAGGAAGAGACTGATATATCCTCCCCTATGGCTGCTGCCATCGGTTCCTCAATAAGATATGCCTCTCTAGCCCCTGCACTTAGAGCTGCCTCCCAGACTGCACGCCGCTGGACTTCAGTAACTGATGAGGGAATTCCAATCACCACTCGAGGTCGCGCTAGAATTGACTGCAGAATATTTCCCATTTCATGAACTTGTTTAATATAGTAAGCAATCATTGCTTCGGTCGCATCAAAATCTGCAATAATACCTCCACGAAGCGGTCTAACTGTAACAATAGATGATGGTGTTTTACCTACCATTTTTTTTGCTTCTGATCCAATAGCAATGATCTGTTTTGATTTTTTTTGCATAGCCACAACAGATGGTTCACGAATAACAATCCCTTTCCCCTTAACAAACACCAAAGTATTGGCTGTGCCTAAATCAATACCAATATCATGAGAAAAAATACTGAAAAAAGCATCTATCATAAACAGTCTTATTCTAACAATTCTACGCAGCAAAACGCTAGTACTTAATTTACCTTAGAGATTAAAGTATCTCATCTCGTATTCTATTACACTCTTGCCGAGTTTAGTGACTATATGATAGGATGAAAAAAAACTTTTACTTAACATTTTCTTTCTAATGTCTAAAAGAAAAAAGTTTTATCAGTTGAAAATGTAAACTGAAAAACTTTCATTAGATATTAGTACAGGAAAAAACTGTTATTTCTCAATGAGACTTATAAGTATCTGTAATAAAATTATCGAATATTCCTTTTATGGGTTATTTCTCTTCGTACCCCTTTTCTTTACCAACGTCACATCAGAACTATTTGAACTTAATAAAATGTGGCTTACCTGGGGGTTGACTATTGTTATAGCCATTGCGTGGTTTACCAAGATGACAATTGCTCGCACATTCAAAATTCAAAGGACCCCTTTTGATATTCCTTTACTTCTTTTCCTTCTCTCACAACTTATATCCACTATTTTTTCTTTGGACTCTCGTGTATCTTTTTGGGGATATTACTCTCGTTTTAATGGAGGATTTCTTTCTCTTTTTTCCTATATTTTTCTTTTTTATGCATTTATCTCTAATCTAGAAAAACGTCATGCCCTAAGGCTTATCTATATTAGTATTATAGCTGGTCTGATAGTTGTCCTGTGGGGACTACCTTCGCATTTTGGATATGATCTTACCTGCCTTATATTTAGAGGGACCTATAACGTTTCCTGCTGGACAGATGCATTTCGTCCAACTATCAGAGCGTTTTCATCACTTGGACAGCCAGCATGGCTTGCTGCTTATCTTGCTCTTCTTATCCCACTCTCTGTAGCTCTTCTACTCAGTACTCTTCCGATTAAAAAGATTATTCTCAAAACAGGTTTGTTTGTTAGCGTTATTTTACTATCTGCGGTATTTATTGTCCTAACAGCAGCAAGCGGTTCGTTACTTCTTTATATTCTTGGTATCTGTATAGCAATTATTGCTCTGGGCATGCTTTTTTATAAAACTAAACAAGAAAATGAGGTTTATTCTACTCTTACAACAACATTTTTTGGCGTTATCAGTTTTCTTTTTTATCTTATGCTCATTTTCGCTAATACAAGAGCAGGAATTATCGGCTTTTGGGCAGGAAACATCTTTTTTTGGGTAGTGTTATTCTTCCAAAAATATATTTCTAGATCAATACTTATCCGCTATGCTATTGGTCTCAATAGCATTTTTCTTCTAATTAACTTTATTTTTGGAACAGGAATTGCACAGTTAGATAAATACACATTACCTGAACTTTTGAAAAAAAATCCTCAATCTCTAAACACTCAACAGAAACAAACTCAAGCAAATCAGCCTTCTGCTAATACCCTTATTACAGATTCAGGTAAAATTCGTCTGTATGTTTGGCAAGGTGCAATTGAGGCATGGAAAGCAAATCCCATTTTTGGGACAGGGGTTGAGACCTTTGCTTTTGCCTACTACAAACACCGCCCTGTAGGACATAATTTAACATCAGAATGGGACTATCTTTACAACAAAGCACATAACGAATATCTGAACTATCTCACTACTACTGGTATTGTGGGTTTGGGTAGTTATATCTTATTTATTGCAACGTTTTTATTTCTTGTTATTAAAAATATTTTTATTAAAAGTGAAAAATCAACAACCCTTCCACTAAGAGATAATCTTCTCTCTATAGCTCTTGTTGCTGGATTTATCACAATTCTGATTACTAATTTTTTTGGTTTCTCTGTAGTAATTATTAATCTTTATTTTTTCTTCATTCCACTGCTTTATATTTTTCTTCAAGAAGCTATACCTCAAAAATATCTTTTAATTACATTTAATAAAGATAAAAAACGTATTGCTGATCATATTGGTCCCTATCAATGGACATTAATTGCACTTTTTGGCATCACTGGCTTCTATCTTTTATTCCTTCTTTTGAAATTCTATCAAGCAGACGTAGCTTATGCGCTAGGATATAACTTCAATCGGGTAGGAGAAGTACAACAAGCATATTTGAAGTTAACTGAAGCAGTGAAAATGAGGCCTAGTGAACCAATCTTTAAGGATGAATATGCAGTTAATCTGGCTACACTAGGAACCGCGCTTATCCAAAATAACCAAGCAACTGCTGGATCTCAACTTGTCCAGCAAGCAATTTCTCTTAGTGACGATATAACGACTACCCATCCAAATAACGTTGTGTACTGGAAAAGTAGAGTGAGGATCTTCTATCTACTCAGTCAACTTAACCCTCAATATCTTAAAGAGGCTCTAAGATCCATAGAAAAAGCACATGATCTTGCTCCAACTGATGCCAAGATTAGCTATAATTTAGGCGTTATTGCGGGACAGAATAATGAACTACAAAAAGCAGTCGATATACTTACACAAACAATAAAAATGAAGCCTAACTACAGAGATGCTTACTTTGCTAGAGGTCTTTTTTACTATCAATTAGCAACGGATTCTACAGGAAAAGTAATCAATCCAAGTTATTATGAAAAAGCAGTGTCAGATATGCAGCATATTCTCAAATACATAGACAAAAATGATCAGACTGTGATAAAAACATTAGAAAGCTGGGGAGAAAAATAAATTTCTGATCAAGCATATGTTGAAGATTGTTCAAGCACCTCATCCTGTTTTATCCAAAAAGGCTAAACCGATTGAAAAAATCGATAGTGCAATAAAACGGCTTATAGATGAGATGGCAAAAACTCTTGCAAATGCCAAAGATCCCGAAGGTGTGGGACTTGCAGCTCCACAAGTTGGAAAATCTTTGAGGCTTTTTATTGTAAAAGAATCAAAATCAGCTCCTCTTAGAGTTTTTATCAATCCTGAGATAAAAGTTATTAACTCTGAAAAAACCACTAAATCAAAACAAACACAGAAAAAATCAAAAGAAGTAAAACTTGAAGGTTGCCTATCTCTTCGTGATATTTGGGGAGTTGTCAAAAGACATAACAAGATAGAAGTTTCTTACCTGGATGAGAAAGGAGAAAAGCATACTGAAATCTTTAGCGGTTTTCTAGCAACTATCATACAGCATGAACAGGATCATCTTGAAGGCATTCTTTTTCCTCAACGAGTGCTTGAACAAAACGGAACACTTTATAAATCCAAGATAAATGAAAAAGGAGAAATGGAGTTTCATGAAATTTCAGTTTGATTCTCTCCTATCGAGAATTGCATAGCAGAATATTTAATTGAGATCCTAAAGAGCAAGTAAAACTGTAGCATTTAAAATCATAGTCCTTTTTAAAATCAAAAATCTAAAAATAGATCTCTATGGATGAGATATTCTATGCTACAATTGCAGAATGAAAGCGCGAGTTGTCTTCTTTGGTACCCCTGAGTTTGTCATACCCATATTAAAATCGCTTCATTCAAATTTTGATCTTGTGGGAGTCGTTACAGCTCCCGATACTATCAAAGGAAGAAAAAGGTTAATAACGCCTTCTCCTGTAAAAAACTACTGCCTTGAAAATGCAATATCCCCAATCTTTACTCCTGAACGTTTGGATCAAACCATAGCTGAAAAGTTAAGCGCACTTCGCCCGGATCTTTTTGTGACTGCAGCCTACGGCAAGATTCTTCCCAAAACGATCCTTGATATTCCCAAATATGGAGCATTAAATGTTCATCCCTCACTTCTTCCCAAGTATAGAGGACCATCCCCTATTCAATCTGCAATTCTAAATGGAGATAAAAACACAGGAATCTCAATCATCAAAATGGATGACAAAATGGATCATGGACCTATCCTCAAACAATGGATCTTTCCCATCATGGAAAAAGACACATCAGAAAGTCTTCATAAAAATATGTTTGCTGACGCAGCAGAAAAACTTCCCTCTATTATTGAAGATTATCTTCAAGGATTGCTATTACCCAAGCCCCAAGACGACAATCAAGCAACATACTGTCCTCTAATCACCAAAAAAAGTGGTTATTTTTCGTTGGAAAATCCCCCCACTCCTGAGGTACTTGATCGAATGATTCGTGCGTATTATCCTTGGCCTACAGCCTGGACTACTCTAAAAATTAAAGATAAAGAAGTACGAATTAAGTTTTTACCTGAGAACAAACTCCAGGTTGAAGGAGGAAAACCCTTGACTTTTAAAGAGTTCTTCAACGGATACTCCGAACTCAAAACAACCATACAAAAATTATTTAATCTACCCTCTTAGGATTTAGAGTAATCTAAACTGATAATTGCGTAGGAGATTCTTTTGAAGAAAGCACGTTTTGAGCAGCAGCAACTCGCTTATACATTCGAAGACATTTAGTACATAATTTCATCTTCTTTGCTGTTCCATCAATAACGATGCGTGCAGTATGAAGATTGGGTCGGAATTTTCTTACCGTTCGACGCTTTGAATGAGACACATTGTGCCCATAGAGAATTCCTTTTCCGCATTATTCACATTTCATAGCCATAGACAATTACTCCTTTAGTCGATATACTATACCATAGATCAATCAAGATCTCAAGCCTGTCTAAAGAGCTGAAAATTAAATTTAAAAATATTTAAAAAATTATTTTTTTTATGGATCTACTTCT
>FWPU01005097.1_pt1 | contig 29302 bp, 22 predicted proteins | sample 2228361 | NCBI WGS metagenome assembly FWPU01 (sample SAMEA103939777, study PRJEB20133) | metagenome | reverse complement strand
CACTGACCCTGGTCTGCGTGGCGGGGCTGGTGGTGCTTGCGTCTCCGGCCGCTCCCCGAGCACGCCTTCTCACCGCCAGCGAGATGCATACCCTCATGGGCGGCGATTGCCCAGAGGAGGATTGCGAGGACCAGGTGTGCGACACTTCCGAGTGCCTCACACAGGAAACGCAGTGCAAAAAGATAGGGGCATACTGCATGATGGTGGTGACCACGCCCTTTGCAAAGTGCGTCGGCGGCTACCCCAACAAGAAGTGCGAACACCAAGGCCTGGTTGAGGCATGTGCGCAGCAATACGTTGGCATGCCCATGGGCGGCAAGTGCGATCTCACGAGCTGTATGACGCCGTACACAAAGTGCGGCCCGCAAAAATACAAATGCAAGGCTGAGGCGTGTTCTGCCAGTGACTAGCTGTCTAAGAGGAGAGCTGGTATGCCTTCCATTACTTTGAGCACTGGCAAACCGACTCTCGGTTTGGCCTGCAACAGGCAACTACCTCAAGGATCGAGCCGCCTATCGATGTTCATTGCTCTCGCTGGCATCCTCTTGGGACCATCGGTGCTGCACGCGCCGGATCACATATATGCTGACGTGCTCGAAGGCGTACGCGCGGCCGAAGGGGTATTGCGCGCGGTCGCCGTGCACCGTGTTTTTCGCTACCAACCGGACCATCCACAACGGTTGCGGCATTGGGACGAAACGCTTGAGCAGGACATCTATCTCGAGAATATCGCCGACATAGATTCTCGGGTTTCCGTGGTCAACAAGTACGTGTCCTTCGATTCAAAAAAGTACGTGGAAGAGCGCGCCGTTTGGGATGGCACGGCTTCTCGGTGGCTGCAAACCATTGACAACCGTATGGGAGACGGCTTCAAGGCCGGGATCATAACGAATAACCAACGATTCGTTCTTCTTGGCTATCCGAGTTCATATCTTTGGTGGTACCAAGGGCATGCGCTGAGCGCCATGATGGAGAAGTATGCGCCCGCAACCGTGCGCCCGAAGGGGGATGGGCTGATCGTAATCGGGTTCACGTGCGATGAACAGATGAAGCTGGAGTACCATGTAGATCCCTCTAGGGGGTTCGCGGTTGTGTACCGGGCGAGGTACTATCGCCCGAACGTAGATTCAAAGAAATGGGAGCTGGTAGAGGAACTCAAATGCGAAGAGCTGCGCGAAGTGCGCGCGGGGCTGTGGCTGCCACATCGAGTCGAGGAGCGCTGGTCCGGGGATCTATTGGGAACAGGCAGGAGCGAATTGCTTCGGGCCGACGTTTGCTTGGTTACTTGGCACTTGGATCCCGAGCTGGATCCAACGACCTTTGCACTTGAGTTTCCGCCGGACACTCTCGTCGACGATCAAGTGACCGGCAAGAAGTATCGCGTGGCGCGATTGACTGATCAGGCAATCGCCGACCAGGTGGCGGCCGCGCGGCGGCTTGCTCAGGAGCAGGGCGAGAAGCTCGCGTCGCCCGGCGGCGCACGCATGCTCTTTGCCGCGTGCGCGGCCATCGTCGTGGCCGGCGCCTTCATCGTCTACCGCATCAAGCGCCGCCTCAAGGCGGCCTGACCCGACGGGTGCCCGAAAGGGCTTGCCGCCATTGCACACGAACATCGGCTCTTCCTCTTTTCTACAGCCCCCCCAAATTTTACAGCCGTGCCCTTTGGCTGAAGGGAGGGCCGAACAGAGGCCAGGCGAACACGCCCCGGCTTCTCAGCTTTTCTGTCGCCAAGCGCGGCCCCGGAAGCGCTTGTATATGTAGAAGGTCGCGCTGGTGCCGCGAGGCCGCCCGCGTAGCCCGCGTCGAGGCGGCGTGCCTCAAGCTTCCCGCCGCCGCCCGAGCGGCGTTTGGCAGCATCGGCTCGGCGGGCCAGCCAACTCGCAACCCTGCACTGCTCAAGACGAAACCAGATTCAGATGCGTCCGAAAACCAAGCTTGCTGTGGCCGCCGCGGCACTCGTGCTCGTGTGCCTGGCGGAGTTTGCCGTGATGCCGTCTCCGTCACCCAACGGTGCGCGCCTGCTGGCGGACGCCGAACTGCAACAGTACCTGGGTGGCTGCAACAACAGCCACATGACGACGGTGCCATGCACGAATCCGAACAACGACTGTCTAAACACCTCGATCATATGCGTGCCCCTGAAGGGCAAAGGGGTTTGTTGGCGCTGGGAGCCCAACCCACAGGGTACGTGCACCGGAATGGAAGGCTGGAACTGCTCATGCACCAGCGAATCGGAGGGATGTGCGACGCAGTGGGAAGGGGCGATGGTGTCTGGCGGTTGCCCCAAGGGGTGTACCGAATACCGCGGAACATGCGGCATCGTCAAGACCAAATGCACGAGCGCACCCTGTCAACCTGGCAAGGATTGAATCCAATGGCACGTTCTTGCACCTTTTTGATTCGCCTTGCCCTGTGTGCGCCGGCCACGATGCTTTGCCCGCGCGCTCAAGGGTGGGATCTCACGCTTGCAGACCTGCAACAAGCGGCCAAGCAGGTGGAGCGCGCAACCGCCGCTTTTCGCGTGCGGTGCAAAGGAACCGAAATGCACAGGGATCCGGAGCCAATGACTCTCAAGATCCGCTACGAGCTGCTTCAGGACGCCTCTGGCAGGGTGCGCTGCGATGTGACGCGTCAACTGCCCTGGTTCCGAAAGGAAGGGTCGATCATCAACTGGCATCGCTGCCTCAGCGTCTGGGACGGAAGCCGGTCGACTCGCCTCGAAGCAACCGACCGGGCCGGCCGCCCCGCGGCGCTTGAGAATTTCCATTCGGCCGTAATAGCTAGCGAGGCAACAGAAGCTGTGCAGTTCCAGCACCCTCGGGAGTATATCGACTCCTACCTGCTCGAGCCTGCCTCCGCATTGCTTGCTAAGGAGGGCACGCGCATCGTTGGGCGAGTACGGCGCAAGCTCGGCGAGGCGATCGTCATCGAGGCGGCACAGACTCAAAACGATGGATACTGGACCAGTCGGTTCCACATAACGCCCAAGCTTGGTTTCGCAGTGACATATGCGGCGCACCTCTTTCGCCGTTCGGAGGCGGACCCTTGGCGGGAATATTTGATCTTCGAAGGCATGGATTATACGCAGCATGCCAATGGCGTATGGCTCCCGCGCCGCGTCGTCACGACCAGGTGGAACCTCTGGGGAGATGAACCCGCATACCTGGCGGCGCGAAAAGATCTCGTGCTAGAATGGGAACTCGACCCAGCCGTTGACGACAGCACCTTCGCGTTGCGGATTCCTGCTGGAGTCACGGTTCGAGATAAGGTGAATGACAAGATTTACATCCAGTCTGCTGATATAACGGACCAGATGATCGCCGACCAGGTGGCGGCCGCGCGGCGGCTTGCTCAAGAGCAGGGCGAGAAGCTCGCGTCGCCCGGCGGCGCACGCATGCTCTTTGCCGCGTGCGCGGCCGTCGTCCTGGCTGGCGCCCTCATCGTCTACCGCATCAAGCGCCGCCGCAAGGCGACGTTGCTCAAGGCGGGACAGCATGAGCACTGATGCTCGGCTTTCGACCAGGGCGCGGCTGGCGTTCGCTTTGCTGGTGCTTTTCATGGCGAGCGCTGGTCTCGGTGGTCGGCCACAGCGCGCACGGTCGCGGCGGGTAGCGTGCTCTTGTCTTTGCCCCGCAAACGTGAGGAATAACGAGCCCGCCTCGGAAGAGCGGCAGTGGCTTGCACGCGAATCGCCCAACAGTTTGGGTTGACAAGCACTTATGTTACAATCGAATAACGCCGTATAGAGTACACTTCCTGTCGCGATCATGAGCGCGAGCCGCCCAGCGGACATTCAAAGAGAAGCAACGAATACTTCGAGCCCGAGGCTACCGGCGGTGTTGCTAGCGGCAATCCTTGCCGCGCACGCGGCGGCGCTCGTGTACAACGCCTGGCGCTTCGCGCCCACCCTGAACGAGCCGACCCGCGTTGCTGCCGGCCTGGCCATCTGGTATCGCGCTGACTTCCAGCTCGATATCGACAACCCGCCGCTGATCAAGATCCTCGCCGCCTGGCCCGCGGCTCTGGTAGAGGCCGAGCCGCCCTTGCCAAATGCGCCCTTTTCCGAAAGGGCTGCCCGGCAGTTCTTGTATCTCAACGGCCAGCGCGCCTTTACGTACATCTTCTGGGGGCGGCTGGTGTGCATCCTCTTCAGCCTGTTCGGGGCATGGATCTGCTACCGCTGGGCCAGCGAGCTGTACGGTCCACGGGCCGGGCTAGGGGCCATGGTGCTGTGGTGCACCTGCCCGCACGTGCTGGGCTACGGCTGGACTATGGTTGCCGACGTACCGGCCGCAGCCCTGCTGGCCGGGGCCTGGCGCAGCTACCAGCGTGCCCTGCGAGAAGACCGCATTTCTGCATGGCTGGCGCCCTCGGTGTGGCTGGGCACCGCACTGGTGGTCAAGTTTACGTCGCTGTTGTTACTTCCTCTCTACGGTTTGGCCTGGTTATGGCAGATGGCGGTTGGCCGGCGTCCGGCTCGGGAACGCTCGGCGCCTGATGGCGGGCCTGCCGCGGCCGAGGGAGGCCCGCGGCATGCAGCAGCGCGCGGCCGGGCATGGCTGGTGCCCACCGCCGGGCTGGCGCTCCTGGCGTGCACTGGGTTGGCATTCATTTGGGCCATCTACCTCTTCCAGGGATGGGGACAGCCGCTGCACAAACTGCGCGCACAAGCATCCAGGCGCGCCCTGATACCGCTGGAGAAGCGAGACGAGGCCGAACGGCGTGAATTTGCACCAGAGACCTGGTGGGAGAAGCTGCCCGTGCCCCTGCCGCAAGATTATGTGATGAGCCTGTATTCTCTGAAACGCATCCACGGCTCGCCGCGCGCGACATATCTGGCCGGCAAGCGGTGGGACAACCCCCCCTGGTATTTCTACTTGTACGGCCTGGCGTGCAAGACGCCCGAGGGCACGTTTGTCCTATTCGGGCTGGCGTTGGCCTGTGGCGTGTGGGGCGGCGTGAGTTTCAAGCGAGATTTGTGGGTGCTCTTACCCGCGCTGTGGCTGCTGGCCATGCTTGCTGTAGGGCGAGGGACGATCATGCACCTGCGGTATGCGATTCCCGTGCTGCCGTTTCTGCTCGTTTGGGGGAGCCGCGTGCTTTCCGCGGGGCGTGCTTGGCAGTGGGCCGGGAGCCTGGCCATCGCTGTCGCGGCGGCCGGGTCCTTGTCTCAATATCCGCACAGCCTGGCATATTTCAATGTGGTGTCGGGCGGGCCGTCGCAGGGCCATCGGCATCTGCTGGACAGTTCTCTGGACTGGGGGCAGGATCTGTTCGAGTTGGTGCGCTGGGTAAAAGCGCATCCGGAGGCGGCGGACATCAAGATCGCCTATTCTGGGATCCTGCATCCGGGGCAAGCCGGCTTTCGCAGTCGTGTGCCGCCCATCCTTACACCGCCCAAGGCTGGCGAGGCCGAAGGGCGAGCGCAACCTGCCGAGGCAGCAGAAGACGCGGCGGAGCCTTCCCGCAAGAAGGCGCGCGAACCTGACACGCGGCCATCAGCGAGCGATCGCGAGAAAGACGCAGATCATGCGTGGGCCGAGCCGGGCTGGTACGCAGTGAGCGTGAACTGCATGATGGCAGAGGATGGCGCGATTATGGACTCCACCAGCCGCCTCCATTACCTGGACGAAGGCAACCTGACCTACTTCCAGCTTTTCGAACCGGTGGCCCGCGCGGGCCGCTCGATCTTGATCTACCACCTCACGGCAGACGACTGGCAGCGCTTGATTGCGCAAGGCTGGCGGCCGGTTGAGGTACCGTAACCCGTGGCCGCCCCGCAGGCGGGGGCCGAATGCGGCGAAACTCGGCTTCCGGAGGGCCCGGTGCTTACAGACCTAGATCCGCCGGCGTGTAGAAGCCCGGCTGTTCCACGCCATCTCCGTTCCAATCTCCCACGACCGGCACATCGTCGGGGCCGCCCGCCTCGAACACAAGATCGCGCTCGTCGAAGATGCGATCGCGGTTGATGTCGATGTACCACCGCCCGTTGCGGTACACGCCCAGCTCGTCGATGCCGTCTCCGTTGAAGTCGCCCACCACGGGCTTGTCGCCTGCGCGGCCGAGTTCGAAGCGCGTGTCGCGCTCCGTAAGCCGGCCGTCGCCGTCCGAGTCCAGAATCCAGGTGCCGTTGCGGAAGACCCCAATTGCGTCGAGGCCCGCACCCGTCCAGTCTCCGGAGACCGGTACGTCTCCCGCCTCGCCGTAGTGGAACACGTGATCGATCAGGTCCGTGCGCAGGTCACCTTCGCGCGTACGCTGGAGCGTGCGCCAGCCGTTCGTTGCCTCCTGCGGCGGTGGCGGCACATTCTTAGGCCTGCCTGCAAGTTCATTCACTGGGGATGGCAGGCCCGGCTCGTGTACAATCGCCCTCGGGTCCGCCGGCCATACGGGACCAAAAATTCCGATGTCTGTCTTACCATCTCCGTCCCAATCGCCGGTCACGGGCAGGTCATCTCTGCTGCCCAACTGTGCCCACAGATCGTCGTCATCCCACTGGCCGTTGCCGTTGAGATCGATGTACCATTGGCCATCGACGTAGATGCCCAGATCGGTAATGCCATCTCCGTTAAAATCTCCTGTCACGGGCAGGCCGCGCGGCACACCGAAGGCAATGTGGCGGCTCGGCTTTGCCTCGCCGTCGCTCAGCAGTGTCCAGCGGCCTGACTCGCCCGGTCCCTCGTTCCAGTTGGCGCGCGCCAGCAGGGAACGCACCAGCCCTGCCTCGTGTAGCACAGAGGGGGCCGGGCCGGCCGGCAGCAGTGCCGCGGAGGCCTCTCTCCGGGTGGACGAAACGCCGGCCGCAGCAGTGGCGTCGGCCTGCCGTTCGCCGCGTGGGTAGCCGGCGTCGATGATGCTCAGGTGCCACGTGTAGCTCTGAGCATAACCGCCGCGACCGTATTGCGGAGGCTCAGACACGGGCAGCACAAACGTAGAGCTGCGTGGCAAGATGGCAGGGACAATCGGTGGTGGCGGCGGTGAAAAAGGGGGCGGCGGCGTGAGCGGCGGCGGGAATACCAGCCGTGGGGCGGTGCCCACAAACAGCACCTCGCTGAAGTTGTTCTCGACACTCGCCTGTCCGGCAGCGAGCGGGATGAGTGCGATGGCGTCCCGACTGCCAACGGCCGCCGCCAACTGTGTCAGATCCAGGTCCGGAATGCTCAATGTGGCAGCAACAACTCCACCTGCTGTGCTGCGGCCAAGCGGCAGTCCCCCGGTGCTTCCCGCCGTGTTGAGTCCGCTCGAATAGCCGGAAGGTTGCACCTGAATCACCGTGTACAATCCCGGCGGCAACGGCGCAAATTGGTAGAAGCCTTGTGCGTTGGTCACGGCCTCGATGGGCCGTCCTTGGCCGTCGAGCAGCAGTTGGCCCGCGGCGTCCGCCAATAGCAGCCGCACGCCGGCAAGGGGCGCATCGTCCGGGGTCCGCATGCCGTCTCGCCATTGGCCGAGATTGTCCAGGATGGCCGGTACGTCTTGCGCCAAATCGTCAACTTCGATCGGCGGTCCGTCCACGAACACGTATCCAGAAATCGTGGCGGCCGGCAGTTCGCAGAAGTCGTAGTGCAGGGCCTGCCGTGCTGGATGCAGGCTGATCGCTGAAATGAGATCGTTGGCCACGAGTGTGCCGCCCTCGCTGCCCACGTGGTCCGGCCCATCGAAGTAGCCCGCCGGCTGGATCTCGTGCACCTGGTAGATCCCCGGCCTGAGGCCGTCGAAGCGATACTCGCCCTGCGCGTTGGTATGCGTCACGGCCAGTACATTGCCGGCTGCGTCGAGCAGGTGCAGCTCGACGCCGGCCAATGGGCGCTCGCCGGGGTCCAGTTCGCAATCGCCGTTCAGATCGGCAATCACCCTGCCGGAGATGCTGGCCGGTTCGAGTTCGCAGAAGTCGTAGCCCGCGGCGTCCACGCCTGAGAGAAGGCGGATGCCGGTGAGCGTGTCTGTTGCGGTGACCGCACCGCCGGCGGTACCCGCGTGCGCCTCGCCGTCGAGGTATCCTGCGGGTTGCAGCTCTCGGATTCCATAGGTTCCTGGCGGCAGGTTGTCGAAGCGGTAGAGGCCCTCCGCATCGGTGGTGGTGGAAGCAATCACCTGGCCGTGTGCATCGAGCAACTGTATGACAACTCCTGCGAGTCGCGGTTCACCCGGGTCGGGGACGCAATCGCCGTTGCGATCTGCATGGACAATGCCGCTGAGGGATCCTGGCAGCAGCTCGCCGAAGTTGTAGTCGCGTCCCTGCTGGCCGCCGGACAGGCGGATGGCTTCGATGCGGTCGCCTGGATTGATGGCCGTGCCGCCAATCGTACCGGGTGCGTCCTGGCCATCTAGATAGCCTGCCGGCTGCACCTCGACGACGCGATACTCTCCTGGCAGCAATCCCTCGGCGCACCACAGCCCGGTGGCATCGGTCCACGCCGTAATCGAGGCGCCCGTATGTACGTTTTGCACATGCAGTTCCACGCCGGCAATGGGGGCTTCGCCCGGATCCCTCCGTCCATTGTCGTTTGCGTCGTGGTAGACGTAGCCGGAAAGAGAGGCAGGGCGCACTTCGGCAAAGTCGTTGTCCAGGCTCTCTTCGCCTCCCACCAGGTCGATGTCGGTAAGCACATCGGGCGAAGCGACGACGCCGCGTGTCTGTCCGTCCACGGTTCCTGCCCTCGCCCCGACGCTCAAGTACCCGTCCGGCTGTGCCTCCACCACGCGATAGCGGCCGGGCAGCAAATTGTCGAAGCGATACCGCCCCTGTGCATCAGTCGCGGTCGTCAGGCCCGTCGGCACATACTCGCCGTTCTCGAAGCGGTATAGGATCAGCAAGACGCCGCCTAAGGGCTGGTCCTCGGGATCTCGCACATTGTTGGCGTTCATGTCCTCAAACACCATGCCGGCAAGCGAGATCGGCAGCGGCACCTGCCGAAGCGTCATCACCGCGCCCGCCGTGAGCACGGGCGAGGCATCGGTATTGGGCGGCACATAATCGTCGCGCGGCAGATCCAAGCCGGTGGGCAAAAGCTTGAAATCGTAGGCGTCCAAGAACATGTCGCTGCCGGCGGCGTCGTAGTAGTGCGGCGCGGTAAACGTGGCATACAGCCGCGAGCCTTCGAACTCGTTACCCTCTGCCACGGCGTTCTGGCCGAGAAATCCCTGTTCGTCGACGTCGATGGTGAACACGAGCCGCTCGCCGGGATCGAAGCCCGAGAAGCGCAGCACCAGCCGCTGGGAGCCATCGGCCACAGTTTCGGGCATGACGTCAAACCCGTCGTGGCTGAGGATGGCCAGCGAAGAGCTGGCAAAGGCCCCCAGTCCGCCGGGGGCCGTGTCGAAGAGCACGTCTCCGATCGTCAGGCCATTGCCCTCTTTGTCGGTATCGATAAGCAGCTCGACAAGCTGCGTGCCCGGCGCCCCCCCCTTGAAGGTGAGCGTGAACGTGTTGGGTGCGGCGTCGAAGCCCGCAGCGGGTTCGTAATACACCATGCCTAGGTGGATGTCGGCCGCAAGAGCGATGCGCGACTCCAGCCGCTCAATTTGGCATCGCCGATGGACTTGGCTAGTGCCGGTGGCATGACCCACACTTGTGGGCCTCGCACTATTGAGTGCTGGCAGCGCCTGCCCTACGAGCCCGGCGGCACCAGCCGCCGTGGCGACTTTCGTGCCGCGCGGCGTTGTCCTCTGGAGGATCCCCTGCGCGCACGCCCTGCGGTTACTGCGCCAGAGATTGCTCAAGAATCGCACGCACCCACCTCCCAGCGATCCCAACCACCCCTGTTTCGCACGACCTACTGCGGCTCACCGTCCTGCCGCCGCCGGCGTTCTGGCCACCTGAGGCCGCACACCCTCTCGCTGCCAAAACCGCAAGGTCGTATCGAAGCTAACGCTCGCCAGCAAGCCCGACCCTTCGTGCCAGGCAAGCCCCGCTACGGAACCTGTGTGCCCCTCCAAACGCTGTACAAGCTCGCCCGTGACTATGTCCCACAGCCGGATGTCATTCCCGCTGCCTCCTGCCGCCAGTGTCTCGCCATCGCAGAAGACCAGGGCCAATACCTTGCCAGGCCGTGCTGATAATGTTCCCACCAGACTGCCCCCCCGCGTCTCCCACACGCACATCTGCTCGCTATCTCCGCCCGCCGCCAGCAGATCTCCCGCCGGGCTGAATGCCAGACTGCGGATGCGCCCCGCTCCTTCTTTCAGGTCCCAGACAACCTCCCATGTGTCCGTACGCCAGACGCGCACCGTGCCGCAGCGCCCTGCCGCCGCCAGCATGCGCCCATCCGGAGATACAGCCAGCGCACGCATGTCTCCACAGGGAGCTGCCTGTGGCGTGGCCGTCTCGGTTTCCAGCAGAGGATGCAGCCACACCGTAGGCTCGAAGCCCGCGGCCGCCACAAGCCCGCGTTCGGGCAGAAGCGCCAATGCGTAAAGGGCCGCGGCCTGCCGCGCTAAACTGCGGGCCTCGCCCCCCGGTGCCAGGTCCCAGCGCAAAATGGCACGATCGTCCCCGCACGTAATCAACCCCGTTCCATCAGGCTCAAATGTGCACGCGCGCACCCAGTCTCGATGCCCGCGCAACACCGCACGAAGTTGGCCGTCTGCAGTGCTCCACAAGCGAACATGGTGGTCGTCCCCCCCCGTAGCCGCCAATGTGCCGTCGGCATTCAGGGCCACGCACGTCAACACAGCGGCATGCTCGTGGGGCCGTACGACTACTTGCCGCACCACCAGCCTGCATGCCAGCGGCCCCCAGTGGCTCCCCTCTGCCGCGCGCTCGGGCGGCGGCTCCTCTGACGGCGGGCCCTCCAGGTCCGTTTCGCCCAATGGCAGAACGTCGGCCATCTCGTCTTCGGAGAACTCGCTTGCCTGCACTGCCGCCGAACCAGGCCGGTAGAAGAACGCCCCGTCCACGGCAGCCTTGGGCTTTGTGTATTCAACGGCAGACGGCGCCTGCGCACCAACGGGCGACGCGCAAACGCACATTGCTAGCATTGAATTCGCCAGGATCAGGCGAACGAACACGGGATCCGTCCTCGCTCTATTGTCTCGGGCAAGCCGCCTGCTGATCATCTACACAGAGGGGGCGCAAGCGCGCAGCTTGGCGCGCTCACTGGCCAGTCTTTCGGTTGTTATCGGCATCCTCGGCATGTGAACCGCAGCAGATTCCGTGAGGATTGCTGCAAGCGCAGTTTGGGCAATCTGGGCAGACGTCGCACGCGTTCGCCACAGCGGCGTCGTCACTGCCGTAGCAGCCTTCGCCCCACGGCGGTGAATTGCCGGGCCTCACCGTGGGTGCGGCTTACGACCCTCGCGGCATGGGGAGGAAGGTCGCGAGGACGCACAAGTTCAGAAAGCAGTACACGCGTACCATCACTCAGAGATTGTCGCTGGCCGGATAGTGCCACACACGCCGGCATGCTGGCAAAGCCTGAGAGACATGCCAGCGACTACCGAGTGTGTGCAGCGCGGCCGGCACGCGCGCAGTCCGAGGCCAAGCAGCTTATCCGACCCGCGACCGGCCCATTCCATGCTGCGCGGGGAATGACGCTGGCGGGTGTGTCAGGTGCTGCTACTTGCCCTGCCCCATGGCCCGTTCGAGCTGGACCACGCTGGCCCGCACGCCTTCAAGATCGGGGTTCAGTGCCAGGGCCTGGCGAAAACACTCCAGTGCCGCCCGCGGGTTGGCGAGCTGCATGTAGCACTGTCCCATGCCAGCAGCCGCGCCAAAATGATAGGGGTTCAGCTCGAGAGCCTCGCGGCAATCGCTGATGCTTTCCTCATAGCGGCCGGTGCTGTAATAGGCGATTGCCCGCTGGTTCCAGGCCTCGGCAAACCAGGGGCTGCGTGCGATCAATTCGCTGGCAGCCAAGATGGCCGCCTCGAACTGCCGCGAGGTGTTCAAACGAATCACCAGGGAGATCTGCTGCCTATCTTGCGAGCTGCCAGCGCGGCACCACACGCTGCGCAGGGCCTGATCGGCGAGCATGCGTACGCCGCGATCCTCGTCGTTGAGCGCTCGGCCGAGCACTGAGTTGCTGCCGTAATCTCCGATCAGCCCCAGCGCCAAGACGGCGGCTCGGCGAGTCAAGCGTGCGGGATGGCGTACCAGCCGCTCAAGCGTCCCGGGCGTGTACCACTGCTGCACCCAACGTATAAAGCGTGCAGCGTCCTGGTCCACCAGATACTGCTGGTAAAAGGAGTCGAGCTTAGGGGCCTGCACAGCCGTTGCTCCGAGGCACATGCGTGGCGAAGGGGCCGCCCGCACGCCGGGCCACCCGCTTGCGCCTCACAGGTCTAGTCTAATTGGGGGTGTTTGCCGGAACAAAGAAAAAGACCGTGAAAACACGTGCTGGTACACCCGCTCGGCTGTTACAGCGTTTTCTGTTGCCAGCGATCAACACTCACGAGCATGCCCCGCCGTGTGGCACAGCAGCTTTGGCGCATCGGTCCCGGGTGCGAACTCGTTCGCCGTACGGCTCCGATGCTTCTGAGAGTTATGGCTGCCATCCTGCGGACCGCCGGCGCCACGCTGCTACCGTCGCTGCCGCGCTGGGTGCGTTGCTGCTATGCCAAGAAGTGCGACTGCTTCCAGAGCGCGTGGCTGCCATACCGTGGTTGTGCCTGCTATGCTTGAGGGGTATGGCCCCACACCTTGGTTTGCCGGGCGCAGAGTGCGGCTTGGAGGTTGTCTGTAGGCATGGGTGCATGGCTTACTTTACTACTACTGTTGAACTATGCGGATGCCCCCGCCGCCAAGTGGTTGGACGGAAGCCAACTTACCGAGCGGCTACGGACGCCGATTTCGGTTACCTGGTCGGGTCAGCCGGTAAGAGAGGCATTGCAGTCGCTCTCAGAAGTGCATCGGGTGAGCGTGTTGCTCGATCGGCGGGTGGATCCCGGCCGTCCGGTGGAGCTGGTGCTAAGCAGCGTGCCGCTTGACGAGGCGTTGGGGCGGCTGGCCGTGGCAGCGGGCTGCGGCTACGCGCAGTTTGGACCTGTGGCGTACGTGGGGCCTCAGCCTGTGGCGGAAAGGCTGCGAACCTTGTCAGCCGTGTTAGAGGAAACGGCGCGCAAGCTGCCTGCATCGCTGCGGGAGCGTGCGCAGCAGCGCGGCAGCCTGGCCTGGCCCGACCTAGCGACGCCGCGGGGGATCTTGGAGCAGCTTGCCGCCACGGCCGGCGTCGACCTGGGCGGGCTGGACCAGGTACCTCACGACTTGTGGGGGGCCGCAGACCTGCCCCCCTTGAGCTGGATGGATCGCGTGCTGCTCGTAGCCGTGCAGTTTGACCTTTGGCCGCAGCCTGCGGATGGCGGCCGGGCATTGACGCTGCGGCCCGTACCCGAGCAGGTGCTGCTGGAACGGAGCTACCCCGGCGGCAGCGACCCGCGGGCGCTGGCGCAACGATGGCAGAGGCTCGCCCCCCACTGCCAGGTCGAGGTGCGCGGCAAGCGAGTCGTCGTACGGGGACTGCTCGAAGACCACGAGCGGCTGCTTCAGGGCCCGCGTTCCCCACGCAAGTCCCAGGCATCTCGGGCCGGCGAGGCGCGCATCAAGCGCTTGAAGCTGCGGGGCAAGCTCAGCGACGTGTTAGGCTCGATCGCGTCGAGCTACGAACTCGTGCTCTACCTGGACGGGGCCGCCTTGGCGGCGGCCGGCACGCCTGCTGACACGCTCGTAGAACTCGAAGTCGAAGACGCCACGCTCGACGAGGCATTGCATCGCTTGCTCGACCCGCTCAAGCTCGGCTTTCGACTGCAACAGGCCTCGCTGCACGTGTTCCCCTCCGCGGAGCAGTAGAAACGTATGCGCAGAATCCGCCATGCCCATCGCCCGCGGTCCCGGATTACATAGCAGAACACAACCCGCCACCCATGCCATTCTTGACGGCTCTGCTAGGCTCGCGTGCGTGGGCTGCTATAGGGTTCCACGCATGGCAGTACACGCATGGTACGGGCAATCGATCTTGCGTAGTGGCACGAGTGGGCAGAGCGGCTTGGGCGCTTTGGACGCAGCGTCATGAGCGTCTGCGCTCGGTGCCGCCAGGAGCACGTCTGTCTGGTGCAGTTCTACGCACGGCGCCGCAAATTCGTCGCACATGGTTGGCTCACAGGCAGACATCGGCAACGCCACTGGCCAGGCAGGGCCAGCACAGTTGCCCGCGCCCGCTGCGAGAGTGCAAAAACACCGCGACGCGCCTGCGGTACTGCTGGGCCTCTGGCTGAACTCGTCTGCCTGGTGCGTCGAGAGCCGCGTTGCCCCACGCTCATGCTCGTAGGCATTGGACTTGCTGGGCCACGCGGCGTTAAACCCCAGGCTGCGCGGCGCGCTGGCTACGACTGCTGCGGGCGAAGTTGGCCCAGAGCTTGGGCCAGCGCCGAGCATGCGCGCCTTCGGTCCCTGCCCGCCGCATCAGGCGCCAAACGGCGATTGACCGCAACGACGCGCAAGGAATCGACATCTTGCCCGAGGAACCTCGCGACAACCTCGACGACCGGGCAATCATGGCCCTCGCCAGCCTCAGACACATCTCTGCGCACAACACCGCGCTGGACGTGGCGCAAGCAAACCTTTGGTCCGATGGCGATAGCGCTTGTGACGTGTCGGCGACTCGTGCCGCATGCGCTCGCGACTGTTCTGCGGTCGGACATCCATCGACCCCAGCCTTCACCCGCCACCACAGACCCCGCGGCGGTGGAGCGCTGACTGACCGGCTACAGCGCGCCAATCAACTCCTCTCCCCGCCGCCGCGCCGCCAGCCCGGCGGCCGGTGTGCCACTGCTTGACGCGACGCGTCAAGCAGTGCGAACCGCCAAGCAGGCTTCCCGCCGCACCGGTCACGAACCGAACACGCCCCCGCAACCACCGAGCGTGCGTCGGTGGAGCGCTGACTGACCGGCTACCGCCCAAACCTGTCTGTTCCGTGCTCTGTCGCGGCTCATGTGGGGCCACCGACCTAATGTCCAATTACTAGCCTTCACGTCTGCTCCTCACCATTTTCCTCTTGCACGGCAGCCTCCTCGCTGTCTTCCTCGGCCACAAGCTTCCAGCCGTCGTCAAACATGAACGAGGTCACGCGCTGTGCCGGATTTTGAATGGGCCAGATCTTGTAGTTCTCTTGGTCGGCCCGCTCGACTACGTACAGCCAGTAGCGATCACCAAGCGCTTCGTTCCTCTTGAACTGAGCGCCCGACATGCCCGCGTGCGGTCCTTCCCAATCGCCAGAAAGGGACTTGACCTCGATGTAGCGCACGACCTGCCCGGCCTCGTCGACGGACTCGACATCATAACCCGGATTGCAGGGGGGCATCTCGCGCGCGTGACGCCCGTGCTGCCGTTCGTATTCCAAGACTCGGTTTATGCCGTGACGATCAACGCACTCGCGAAGTTCCGCCAGTTCAGGATCAACCTCTCGATCCGCCTCCGGGTCTTCATGAGACACGTAACTGCGGAGTACTGGATAGCCGCCGCGCGACGGCCGCCGTACGCTGTCGCTACCACGAACGCGCCTCTGGCCTTGCGACTCACCATCGGGTCTTTCGCCCATCCCCGTTGCGCCTCGATCGCGTCCCGCGCCCTCAGCCGAGGATTCCAATTGCTCTTCAGGCTGTGACGATAAGGGCGTGGGTGGCCTCCCGCTTCGTCCCAGCGGTCGGGCAACGGACCCGCCTGGCGTTGGCGGCTGGCCGCCCGTCGACGGGTTTGGTGTGCCCGTCGGGGGTTCATCCGCAAGCTGTGCAAATCCCTCACCAGGAGGTGTGCCATTTGCACCGGACGAGGCGCCGGACGTAGCGAAGTCTCCTTGCGCACCAAACTCGGACTGCTCCGGCCGCTCAGATAAAGGGGCGTCTTCGCCGCCGAAGTCGTCAACGACGGCTGAGTCGACCGAGGCTTGCTGCTCGGAAACCGCTAGTGGAGCGAATCCGAGTTCGTCAAGCATCTCCGCCGCTGCCGTTTCCGATGTCGCAGCCAACACTTCTTTGATGCCCGCCGCTAACCGCCCCGGATCGGCCTCCCGAGAAAGCGCTAACGCCAACTCGCGTGCAATGGACGGCCACGGCAGACCACTTCCCCGACGCACGAAGTAGAGGGTACGCACTACGCCGGAGAGACGGCGACTCGCGCTAGCAAGGCGCTTGCAGAGGGCAGGAGACCTGCGTCGCGGTCGAGCGTCTATGCAAAACCATATGCTCGGGTGCCCTCTGAGAGTGCACCGCGCGGATTCATGGGCGCTCGCCCCCGGTGCGTGCTTGCACCGCGGCACCAGCGAGGCGGCAAATCGAAGTCCGTCTGGCGAGCCTTACCGTGCGGCATAACCTTCCAACAGGCGGCCGATCCAGAAGAGCGACACAGCACCCAGCAGGATCAGCAACATGTCTTTCACACTAATGGTGTTGGCCAACTGCAAGAAGATTGCCAAAAGAGGCAGCACCAACGCCACGTGCTGCATGGCGCGAAACAAACGGACCATAGGAACTTGCTCGCAATAGCCTTCTGTTTGCCTGTTTTTTATCGCCGGCGCGCAGGGCCGAGAGGCCGTGCAGCCTTGTCGGCAGCCCCATCATACATGCACTTGCCCGCAGCATGCGCAAACAGGCTGACGGAAGCAATGCACGCCACCTGCCGACCAGCCGCGTCAACCGCAGGTCCGCGAGGCTGGAATAGACCGGACTCACGCGTTTTGTCGATCTCACAGAACGTGGTAACACCTGCTCGGCAATTTGCGGGGGTCGCTCCGAAGCCGCAGCTCGCCACAATGCAGAAACCCTTAGCCGCACTTCGCCGCAAGGCGGGTTCCCGTAGCCGCGGTTCAGCAGAACGCGAACGCTGCTGCAACTCTGCTGGCCATGGCGCAAAGGCCCGCACTCTGGCGAGCGCGGCTAGGGTGAGTGCAGGCACGGCAAGTGAGGCTTTGCAATGAAGTGGTTTGCGACGGTCAGAAGGCGAGCGCCGCGGCAGGCCACCCCGGCAGGCGTTACGAGCTTCCACGGCGTGCGCCACACGGGCTTACCGCTGTGGCCGTGCTCTTAAAGCGGGGGCGTTGGCGAGGTCAGAGCATGGGCATGGCCGCCCGTTAGATTGGGGGCGTTGGCAGGGCGACTTTGGGTTGCCAGAATAGGGAGCAGGGCACTAGAATAACTGATTCCACCTCGTGGCCGCGGCGAAGGTTTGCCCGGCATGGGGGGTCGTGGCCCAGGAGCACGGTGCGGATGCGAAGCGGCACCCGGCCGACACCTCCCTGGGGTGAGTTTGCCAGCCATGTTTGAAGCACTCCAAGCAGGACTTACAAGCGCGTTGCGCGCCATCAGCGGCAAGGCCCGGCTGACCGAGGCCAATATGCGCGAGGGCCTTGCGCTCGTGCAGAAGTCTCTGTTGGAGGCGGACGTCAACTTCGACGTAGTGCGAGATTTCATGGCCCGCATCACCGAGGAGGCCGTGGGAGAGCGGGTACTCAAGAGCCTCAATCCCAGCCAGCAGGTCATCGGCATCGTTTATCGCGAGCTGGTGAACTTGATGGGCCCGGTGGACCACTCGCTGCACCTGCGAGGCGATGTGAGCACCATCATGCTCTGCGGACTGCAAGGCTCGGGCAAGACGACCACCTGCGCCAAACTGGGGAGGTTGATTCAAGAGCGCGGCCGCAAGCCCCTGCTCGTGGCGGCAGACTTGCAACGGCCGGCTGCCATCGAACAGCTCCAGATCCTAGGCCAGCAACTCGGCATCCCCGTGTACGTCGAATCTGGCGCGACCGATCCGGTGGTGGTCTGCCAGCACGCCGTACATCATGCCCGCACCACCGGCGCCAACGTGGTTCTGCTGGATACCGCCGGACGGCTGCACATCGACGACGAGTTGATGGAACAGCTTAAACGCATCGACCGCCGACTGAACCCTGAGCAGGTCTACCTGGTCGTCGACGGCATGACCGGTCAGGACGCCGTGAACAGCGCTCGCGCCTTTAACGACGCCCTCGAGCTGGATGGCGTGATTATGACCAAGCTCGACGGCGATGCCCGCGGCGGCGCCGCCCTCTCTGTCAAGGCCGTCACCGGCGTGCCCATCAAGTTCATCGGCACCGGCGAACATCTCGATGCCCTGGAAGAGTTTCATCCCGACCGGCTGGCCGGCCGAATCCTGGGCCACGGAGACGTGCTCACCCTGGTGGAGCAGGCTCAGCGCAAGCTCGACCAAGAAGAGTTGGCGGCCCAGGAGGAGCGGCTGCGCAGGGGCGAGTTCACGCTGGAAGACTTCCGCAAGCAACTTCAGCAGATCAACCGCCTCGGTTCCATCAAGAAGCTGCTCTCGCTGATTCCCGGCATGGGGAGCCTGCTGGAGGGGATGGACGACGCCGATCCGGAGCAGGACATGCGGCGACTGTTCGGCATCATCGACTCGATGACACCCGAAGAACGCCGCAACCCGAGCAAGGTGATCGATCTTAGCCGGCGGCGGCGGATTGCAGCCGGTGCAGGCGTGGACCCCTCCGAAGTCAACGCGCTGGTAAAGCAGTTCGATGGCATGGCCGACTTGATGCGTCGCATGGCCGGCCAAAGCATCCGCGAGCGCATGCAGACCGTGCAGCAGCTTCAGCGCAGCGGGATGCTGCAACCCGGTGGACGGATTACCAAGGTGAAGGGAGACACCGGGCGGCGGCTGACCAATGCCGAAAAGGCCCGCCTGCGCAAGCTGCGAGAAAAGGAACTGCGCCGCTTGAAGCGCCGCAATAAGGGACAAGGTTGAGAGACAGGCTTGGAATCTTAGATCGTTACTCGGTTTGTTCAGGAGTTGCCGCGTGGCAGTACGCATTCGCATGAAGAAAATGGGCCGCAAGCATAGGCCCTTCTTTCGCATCTGTGCCGTCGATTCGCGCCGCCCCCGCGACGGGAAGGTCCTCGAAGAGTTGGGCACGTACGATCCCGCCATTCCAGACACCGATGCGCGGGCCATCCTCAACGCCGAGCGCATCCGGTACTGGCTGAGCGTGGGCGCCAAACCGAGCGACAAGGTGCGCGTGCTCATCAAGAAATACGGACCCCAAGGCACCCGGCTGCAAGAGCAGCAGGCCGCTCGTGCAAAGCTGGCCCAACCCAAGCCGGTGCCTGAGCCGCCCACGCCGGTTCCTATCCCCCCCCGCCAGCAGGCGGCCGCAGCGTCTGCCGAAGTTCAGGCACCTGCCGAGTCTGAGCCGGCCGCTGCCGAGTCCTGATCACCCCTGCCGCCAACACCCGATGCCGGCAAGCCAGCTTCCAGCCACCTATGCGGATCGACGTGCTGACCCTGTTTCCGGAGATGTTCTCCGGCTACCTCGGCCAGAGCCTGCTCAAGCGGGCACTGGAGCGGGGCCTGGTCGACGTTCGGCTGCATAACATCCGCGACTGGGCAGAAGGCCCCCACCGCTCGGTCGATGACCGGCCTTTTGGCGGCGGCCCCGGCATGGTGCTCATGGTCAAGCCCGTGGTCGAGGCCGTCGAGGCGGTGCAGGCAGAGGCGGAGCCGCCTGGCCACGTGGTCTTGCTATCCCCGCGCGGCCGCCGCCTCAACCAGGCATTGGTCGAGTCTCTCGCCGCCCAGCAGCGATTGCTGCTCGTGTGCGGCCGCTACGAGGGATTCGACGAGCGGGTCAGCCTGCTGCTGGCCCCGCAGGAAATCTCGATCGGAGACTACGTGCTCAACGGCGGCGAGGTGGCTGCCATGGTGATCATCGACGCCGTCGTTCGCCTGCTGCCAGGCGTCCTGGGCGACGAGCGCAGCAGCCGCGACGACTCATTCACGGGCGAGGGCCGGCTGCTGGAGTGCGAGCAGTACACGCGCCCCCGCGAGTTCCGCGGCTTGCGCGTGCCCGATGTGCTCCTCAGCGGCGATCACCAGGCCATTGCACGCTGGCGGCACGAACGCCGCCTGGAACGTACCCGGCAGGCACAAGACCAATCTACTGAGCCTACAACCCCTAGTTTGAAAGGACCTTCGCCATGAGCCAGCAAGAAATCCTCGCGCTCGTCGAGAAGCCCAACCTCAAGGCCGACGTGCCCGACTTCGAAATCGGCGATACCGTGGACGTGCATACCCGCATCCTCGAAGGCGAAAAGGAGCGCATCCAGATCTTCAATGGCACCGTGATCGCACGCAGCGGCTCCGGCACCCGCGAGATGTTCACCGTCCGCCGCATCGTCCAGGGCGAAGGAGTCGAGCGCAAGTTCCCCCTCCACTCGCCGCGAATCGCCAAGATCGAAGTCAAACGCAAGGGGGTCGTACGCCGCGCCAAGCTGTATTATCTGCGCGACCGGGTGGGCAAGGCCGTGCGGCTGAAGGAACGGCGCGGCAATGCCAAAGGCGAGGGATAACCTGCCTCGCACCATGGGCCAGGCGGCGGCCCGAGCAACGCGCACGCGTGCGTGAAGCAGGCCTCTGCCCTCGACGGCTGGAGGAGATGGCCGAGCAACCCGCACACGCGCGGACAAGACCGGGGCACCGTCCCCAGCACGCAGATTGTGGAACTCTGCACACGCGTGAAGCGTGCGCTCATGCCTTCTTCGATCGACACATTTACCTCTTCTCTCCCTTCTCATGTCTCGCGGCTCGCCATGGTTGCGATGGAAAGCGCGGCTTTCAAGGTGGCAAAGTGCAGTCCTGCGTTGGCTTCCATTTCGCCGCCGCTCACTTGGGGAGCGCGGCGAACAGGCTGCCTGCCGTTTTCTGCGGCGGCTGGGCTATAAGATCGTCGACCGCGGCGCCCGGCCGCTGTACGGCGAGATCGACCTCGTGGCCATTGATGGGCGCGTGGTGGTATTTGTCGAGGTGAAAACTCGTGCTTCGCACGACGGCGGCCACCCAGCCGAGGCGGTGGGCACGCGCAAGCAACAGCGCCTCACCCGCGCTGCCCGATTGTGGCTGAAGCGGCATCGGTTGACGCACTTCCCGGCCCGTTTCGACGTAATAGCGATCACATGGCCGCCCGAGCAGCGCCGCCCCGCCATCGAACACGTCCGCAATGCCTTCGAGGCCTGGGGAGAAGCGTAGCCCCGAGGCGCCATCTGTGTGCGGGCTTCTAGCCTGCGTATTCTGGCGGTACATGCATACTCCCCGCACTTGCAGAGGCGGTATGGGGCCAATTGAGACTCGATGCCTGGCGTACCGCGTGGTGTCAATTGGTTCCATTCCAAGGCACGATGGCGGGGCGGCTGCGCCGGATGTAACGGCGGCATTTCGGCCGCCAATTACATGGTGGGCAGCCGGATCGTCGAACACGAAACCGGCTGGTGAAATGTCCCCGTATCCTCCGAGCCGTGCTGTCATGCGTCAGAGTCTTCTCCGCTATGTGCCTTGTCGCCTTACAACAGCGACCGCATCTCGCCACCAATCGCCCAGTGGGCTGGCCTCAGGCGGCAGTCAGCAGATGATGCCGGCAGGCTTGGCCGGCACCGGTGCTGTCGATGCGTATGTTGTCTCACCTCCCCCGTGGAGGATAGCGGTTAGAGCGTTGCTGCCCACGACCACGGTTGTCTGCTGGCTCGTGTGTTGGGCCGCGCAGTGTGCCGCGCAGGTAGGCGGCGGTTTTTCGGGAGCAACGGTCTCTGAAGGGCGTAGCGGCAAGGCACCGGTATACCTCTGGTTCGAGCCGGAGTGGTTTGCAGGCGTGGAAGGTTCGTTTGCGTATTGGACGGGGACGGCGCAGCCTACCGGCCACTGGGGAGTGGCAGGCCCAGGTATCAGTGCAGAGTGGACGCAAGGTGGGGAGAGCGAGTGGAACTCTCTGGGCGTGCCAGCGCAGGAGGCGCACGCGGTGTGCAGCAGGCGACTGGTGGTGCCGCGGAGCGGAGATTATCACCTATGGGTTCGCTACGTAGACCACCGCGGGCTAACGGAGCCATTCCGCGTAAGACTGTTGCAAGACGCACGCGAGTGGGACCACGAGTTCGGCCTGCAAGACGTGGTGCCCCGGGGAGACGAATATGCGCTGTACTGGGGCTTTTCGTTCGGTTGGGCGCGTGCGCGCTGCACGCTGTTGCAGGGGCCAACCAGGCTCGAGCTGTGCATCGATCGACCTGGAGAGGGCTGGCGGCAAGTGGACGCAGTCCTGCTTACCGACGACCTAGCGTACGTGCCGTACGGCCGGGAGAAGCCGCCGTTCGCCTGGCGCGAAGCCGTGGCGCTCACGCCGCCGCGTGCGTGGGATTGGCGAGGTTCGGCGCGTGGCATCGACATGCACTTTGCGGAGCCCAAACTGGCCGGCCGCGCGTTCGGCATGTGGACGGGGGTAGATTCCGATCCCTCCTGGTGGTCAGCACAGGACGTGGATCGTCTCGACCCGTATGACGTGTTCTTTCAGTTCTCTCCACCTGAAGATATCCGCAGCCGCTTCCACACCCAGTTCGCGGGCAGGCGAGACGTGGAGATACTGCGCCCGCCGCTGCTTGTGCCGGGATATTACTTGGGTGCAACGCCCGATCTCTCAGAAGGGACGCCCTTACGCAGATGGCTGCGACGCACAGGCAGCCCGTTTTATATCCTCACCAACTATGCGGGCCCCCAATACGACGACCAGAACGGCCCCGCCACGTATGCCGCACTGACGGGCGAGCTGGCCTCGCAATTTCTCGGGTACATTCACGGGGAGGCGGTGGGAACGCCCGGCGTGGCGATGCCCGATCGCGCGCTGGGCGGCACACGGCGCGAGCACGTGGACGCCCTGGGCCGTTCGCTGGTCTTGCAGCAGCAAGAGGCGTGGAGCCGCATCTACCATATGGCTGTAGGCGCGGAACACTTTGCCAAGGGCATCTCCTGCCTCTCGGTCGACTCGATTGCGCTCGCGCACCTGTTTCACGAGTTGGGCGCGGCAGTGGTCGGCTACGAAGCAGACTCGACCAACGTACACGTACCGATGCGGATCGCATTCGAACGCGGTGCGGCGCGGCAGTACGGCGGCGCCTGGATCAACTACGCCAGCGGCAATTTTGGAGACAACTGCAACTACTTCACGCAAGAACCAGTCGTTCCGCGCGGTGCGCCCGCTTGGTTTCATAGCAAGTACGCGATCACGGATGGGGTCTCGACGACCTGGTACCGCAAGCTCTATTACCTGAATTACCTCAGCGGGGCTGCCGCTATTTTTTGGGAGCAAGGGCTCCGAAACCAGTGGATGCTGCCTGGGCCCGGCACCCATCTCGTGCAGCTTTCTCCCTTTGGCCGGGCTACCGTCGATTTTTTGGAGTTCGTCGAGCGCCTGCCCGACCGAGGCGAGCCGCTAGCGCCGATTGCCTTTCTGCTCAGCTATGGCCACGGCTATGAGCGGGTGAATTACCACTGCAAGATGCTGGGCGTGTTCCAGGAGAATGAAGCCGATCTCGAGCTGAGAGAGCTGTTCAATGTCTGCTGGCATCCAGCCGGTGTTGTCGAGGGATTGCCAGCGGCGCCAGACGTGCAAAGCATGCCTGGGGGCATCTACGGGAACATTTTCGACGTGCTGGTAGACCGCCCTGACCGGGCAGAGGCCATTTTTCGCTACCCTGTGGTGTGGGCCGCCGGAGATGTGGAGTTCACTCCGCCCTGGCCGCACGTGTTGCAGGCGTACCTACAGCGTGGCGGCACATTGGTGTTGAATGTTGTGCACGCCGCGAATCTGCCGCAAGACCTGGTGGGGCTGCGCGTCAAGAGAGTTGCGCAGCCGGCGGAGCGCTGGAGCCCCGATGGAAGCGTTTGGCACCCCGCCACGCCGTACGACGTGCAGCTTGTAGAGCTGGCAGGCGCCGTGCCGCTCGCTTGGGCGGCGGACGCAGTGCCGCTCGTTACGCGGCACGCGGTGGGTGAAGGAGCCGTGCTGGTGACTCTCGTTCCCCGCGGCATTGGCCAGGACGAGCGGGCCCATCCCGTGCTGCCGTGGCTCATGAACGGACTCACGCAGAAGCTGCTGCCGATAGATGTGGTGCTGCCAGAAGGCCGCCCCCTGGCTGGCCAGGTGATGTACCAGGTGAACCGCACGCAGGATGGCTATCTGGTGCTGCTCATCAACAACCTGGGAGTAGATAAGACGCCCAACGGCGTGGCGCGCGTCGACCGCAGGCAGGCGGTTGACGTCGAACTCCGCACCGACCTGCCACTGGCGGGCTGCATGGAATACACGCTTCCCCAGGAGTTGGCCGCCGATACACTGGGCCCCCGCCACTGCGTGCGTCTGTCGATACCCGCCGGTGACCTGCGTGTGGTTCACTTGAAAGTGGCCAGGCCCTAGCGCTGCACGTAGGCTGGGTAAGAAAGTCAAACCTTGCCGGCCGACTCCAACCGCCTTCGCGGCCGACAGCCCTGGGCGTGCCAGCGGCATTTCTTGGGGCACGGTTGGAGCGTCGATGGTAAGATGTGCTGCGGGACGTGCTGCCCTGTACGGCCCTGCCGCATCCAGCGGCCAAAACGAAGGCGACGTTTAAAGCGGGGAAGCTGGACTTATGGTTTCTGCCGCCGAGAACCGAAATTGGAGTAGGTGTTGATTGCGCGCGCCCGAGCGACTTCGGGCGTTGTGCGAGCTTCGCCTGCCGGCATGTACCCGCTCAACGCACCGCAGCTCCGCTGCCGGGGCCGGCTGAATGCCGAATCGAAAGACCCAAACTTGTTGGAGTCCGCCATGCGAACGCAGTTGCTCCTCTCGACGGTATTGGTCTGCCTCGTTGCCCTGCCAGCAGGCACGTTGCAGGCGGGCGCACCAAGCCGGACGGTGGTATTTGTGATCGATTGCTCGGAGAGCATGGGGAGCGAACTGGCCGCTCCTGCGGCCGTGCGTCCCGCCGCCGCCGTAAACGTGACGCGGCTCGACGGCGCCATCCAGGCAGTCAGCTCGGCCATGACCCGTCTGGTTGGGGATTCTTCGTGCGAGTGTGCCGTTTGGCTCTTCGGACATCGTCTGGCCTGGGGCGAAGGCGAGCAGCCAGAGCTGCTCGAGCAGGCAGCCTACCTCGATGCCACGCTAGGTTACGGCGTGCTCAAGGACCTGTTGCCAGGCGACGACGTGGAGCAGGTACTCCCCCTAGCGCCGGTGACCACGGCCCGCCTGGCAAAGCTCGCACCCAAGCTGGCTGCTGTCAAGCCGTGGGGAGAGAGCCCGCTCTATCTGGCCATGGTACGGGCGCTGGACAGCATCTCCGCAGGCGCCTCGCCGCTTTCGACCGACGTGATCGTGATCACTGACGGCGGCAATCACCAATACCTCGCCAAGCACAAGACCCAGGAGACCGACGTGCTCGAGATGCTGCACCGCCGCGGCGCGGCCGTCCACATTGTTACCGTGGGCGCGGACGTGGCCGCCGATGCGCGGGCACTCGTCGAGTTCGCCGCCATAACCGATGCCGGCCACGGCCGCCTGCTCCACGCCGAGACGGCCTCGCAGCTCTCGGATCACGTGATCTCGCTGGCCACCGGCGAGAAGACGACTGCCAATTCTTCCAAGCGGTCGCGCCCTGGCCGCCTTGCCTCTTTGGGCAGCCGCCAGGACGAGGGCGAAGATGGCGATGACGGCGACGGCGATGGCGACGACGAGGTCGAAACCGTCGATGTACCCGGCGTGGTGCGCTACAACGGCGATCCGGTGCCGGGTGCCGAGGTGAAGATCGAGGGCCGCGGTCCCGTGAAGACAGACGGGGCTGGCAAATTCACGCTCAAGCAGGTGCCCCCCGGTACGTACACGTTCAAGGCCCAGGGCATTCACAAAAACGTGATTCGCAAGGCGAGCGTCACGATCACCATCAAGCCCGGCAAGAAGCAGCCGTTGGTGGAGATCGAGCTGGAAGAGTAAGCGGCCGATATGCTCGGGCTTCCACGCCCCACACCATTGGCACCTTTGCCCGCCGACATCCCTTGCACACTGCCTGCTGCGGCGGCCGCAAGCTGTGGCACACAAGCGAGTCTACGCATCAGAGCGCACGACTGTCCCAGTGCTTGAATGCGGCGACTACAGGTTTGCTCACAACCAAGCAACCTGCCTTGGCCGCATTCAAGCGGTGGTCCCATGGCAGCCCCTCAGGAGCTGCGCCCATAGCCAGTGCGTTACGCTCACCTGCCCCCTGGCCGCGGCGTAGGCAGTCCTCTACACTCAGGTGCCATGCCGCCCATCGAACGACCAGAGATCAGAGAGCCGCCCAGAAGAGGCTGCCTCTCGCTCGCGCTGGCGATGACGCTGGGCAGCGTGCTGCTCGGCGGCTTTGTTGTGCTGGCAGCATCCACATTGTTGCCGGCAGTGGCCTTTGCCGTGGCGGCAGCCGCGCTGCTATTCGCCATGGCCGCTCTGCATTACCTGGTCTGGGGCCGCTGGCTGGGACGCATGATCCGGGAGGAGGAGACGCCGCACTCAGAGGCCGATCCGAAATAGCCCACTCGCGGCGACCTGACTGAGCCGCGTGGACCATGCCCACAGCAATGGCCCGCCTGACAAGCAACACGTATTATCGCTAGCGGGCAATCTTCTTACTCGCTCATGCCCACCTGCATGCGCTGGTTCGCGGCCGCCTCGGCACGCACGATACGGCCCCTGCCGTGCGGCAGCAGTACTTCCACGTCGCAGTGCTCATAGGTACCCAACCCAAGGTGTGCGACCGCCTCCTGGCCGGAGGCATAGCCGTATCCCACGGCAATCTCGCGTGCCCCTAGCAGGGCCTCGCGCTCGCCACACCGGCCTGGCTCGTACACGCGAACCAACGCGCCGATACCCTGGCGGTTGACGCCCTCGGCGGCGCGCACCTCTACCTCGATCCAGTTTCCGCCCAACGTCTCATTGCGCAGCAGCAGCGAGCGGGCATCGACCCACCAGTTCGGCAAGAAAAGATCCAGCCGGCCGTCGCGATCATAGTCGGCACAGGGGCCAGGGGCCATGTAAACGATGCGTCCGTCTGCCCGAATGCGGTCGAAGAGGGCCACCACGTCCGCCGTCTGTCGGTCGAGTTCGTTAGGAAAATCATTGACGGCTAGCGCCCCTTCGTAAAACCGAGGCAGCCCCCCTGAGACGCCCAGATTGCGAAAAATCAACGGATACGGCCGGCCGCCCGCAAACTTGACGATGCTCGTGTACACGTCCGGCCATCCATCGTTGTCGAAGTCCTGCACCTCGACGTGAGGAGATTTCATGGGCAGTGGCACGAGGCCCGCCGGCTGTGTCACATCTTCAAACCGGGGCAGCCCCTGCTGAATGCCTCGGTGGAGGTACAATCTCACGGGCACCCCGCCCGTGAACCAAGGGCGATCGAAGTGCGACCCGATGATGATGTCCGGCAGCCCGTCGCGATTAACATCGCCGAAGCATACGCCGCAGGCCGTATCGTCAGGCGTATCGTTGTAGGTCCATGAGAAATCTGCATGCGAGGCTGGCACCTCTACAAAGCGCCCCCCGCCGTCGTTCACAAACAAGCGGTTGCCGCCGTGGCGGCCGCCCAGCAGTATGTCTGGCCAGCCATCGCCCGTCACGTCGCAGGCGGCTACGCCAAAGCCTGTCACTCGGTCTGGCAGCCCAACCGTTGACGTGGCGTCTTCGAACCGCAGGCCGCCCAGATTGCGGTACAAGCGGCTCCGGCTCTGGCCGCCCTGAAAGAAACACTCGCCGACAAGCAAGTCCAGCAGCCCGTCGCCGTCGAAGTCCAGCACACAGGCGCTGCGGCAGGCCATGCCGCGCAGGCACGCCCCGCTAGCGGATGAAACGTCTGTAAACTGCCCTCCACCCTCGTTGCGAAACAGGGCGTTGGGCGTTTGGAAATGCGGCTGGCCCTCGTACTCGATTGCGTGGTTGGTCACGTACAGATCCAAATCTCCGTCGTTATCGAAGTCTGCTAGCACGCCGCCGTTCGCGCGACCCACGATTCGCAATTGCGACTGCTCATCGAGCACAAACCGACCCCCGCGGTTTCGAAAGAACAAATTCGGCTTCGAACCATAGGGTACCGGATCTCCGCCAAACGTACCTACGTACAGGTCTGGGTAGCCGTCTGCATCCACGTCGCCCCAAATAGCACCATGCCCTGCAATGTGTCCTACTGCGGGCCACAGCCCGGCCGCCTCCGTCGCGTCTGTAAACACGAACGGATACTCGCCCTGCACCCGTTGCGTGCACAGAACAAGCACAAGGATTGGCACAGACCATGCCTCCCGCCAGCCCGATGTCTTCGCAATCAACCTGAACATGGCAAACTCGTGACTTTTCAACTGAAAGATTCCTCGACCCATGACACGGGTCACTGCTCCGCGGCCCACAATCATGACAGCCGACTTCCCATCCTTCACGCCAGACGCATACCCGGGCACACGGTTCAGGCGGCGGCGGTCGCCACCGACCACGTACCTGCATGACGACCGCAACCCTCCGTTCTGGCCGGGACAGGTTTACCTGGCCCGCTCGGTTATGCTGCCCTCGGCAAGCCGCTCGAGATATAGCGATTTGCCGCCTCAGGCAGCAGACGCGTGCCACAGCAGCGCGCTACGCAGTACCCAGCGCACCACTCCTCCTGGCTGCCGCCGCACCGCATCAACCGGGCAAGCCGGTACCAAGCGTGAAACCTCCTCTCTCATTCTTGCGCTCCGCGGGAACGTTGCCATGATACCGCGCCGGCCCTCGCCATGCATATGTCGCAAGCTGCAAAACCACCCGCCCACGACGAACGCCGTCAAGCTGCCCAGCGAGACGGCCGCCCGAGCGAGCACCCCCGCTCTGCGTACACGCGCGGCCACCCTCTCCCCCCTCTTACTGACTGGGGGCTCGGAGGGAGAGAATGAGGCGCACTTCCCAATTCCCCCCAGCACCCTCCTTCCTGCGTTGAGAAGCCTTGCCAAACCCCGTAGAACCGCCGTAGAACGCCCTCACGCCGCGCTATTTGCAGATCCTCTTGGCAAGTGAGGAGCGTGACCCGTGATATGCTGCGCACCGGCGCGCTCGTTTCACCATCAACTGGTATTCTGGGTCGACTGCCCCAACCACCGCCTGCACTTCCGATGCGGGCCGGTAACCCTCCACCAACACAAGGGGTGGCCGGAAGCGCTCTGACGAACTCGGTTCGCCACCTCGCAAAGGACTGAGCCAATGAACCATTGGAGCAAGCATTCAACGCGATCTACAACTGCCGTGAGTTCCCTGCAATCCCTCCCCATGGGCCACTGCTTGCCACACGCGGTAGACGCGACTTCCAGCCGCGTACCACGAACTCCACACACGCAGCCGTGAGCCACTGCCTGACGCGCGGCGCGTCGTCGGGCAAGGGGGCGTCCGTGGCCGGTTCTAGCACTTCACCCCCTAGTTGCATAAAGCAGCCCGTTTTTGGGGCGGTCAGGGGCACTTTTCCAGGCGAATAGGGGCTT
>FWPU01005096.1_pt1 | contig 29315 bp, 23 predicted proteins | sample 2228361 | NCBI WGS metagenome assembly FWPU01 (sample SAMEA103939777, study PRJEB20133) | metagenome | reverse complement strand
TGCTGAAATAGTTTGGGGATCCCAGGGAAGAGAAAGATATTCTTTATGGAAATGACTGGTAGCTTCGATCCTGGGTAGTAGTGCAACGTGGCACCTTGAGGGACCTGTGCCATTTTGAGCTGATCTTTGTTCAGTGGCGATCCAAAGACTGATCTAAGGCACTGTTCTAATTCGGGATGTCGTACGAGCGGTACCTTGAACGCGAGTGCAATACCCTTGAGTGTTACGTCGTCATGGGTGGGACCGAGCCCTCCAGAGGTAAACACATACGAGACGCGGTGCCTGCAAAATTCCACTGCATCCCTTATTAGACGGGGGTCATCAGGGACAGTGATAGTGAAACGAAGCCTCACTCCCAATTCTCGCAGTGTGCGGGCGAGGTAGATTGAATTTGTGTCCACCGTCCTGCCAGAGAGCAGTTCGTCGCCGATAGCAATAAGCGAGGCAGTACGTTCCCGGCCAGAGGCGGCCTTAGTTGTCTGCGCTCTTACCCCTTGTGTGCAAGAGGAAACAGCAGCTCCTGGTCCGCGCCTGGTCCGGCGGTTCTTGGGTGCAGCAACTGTGCTCATGTGTCGTATCCTCGGTGCGTCACACTACCTGCTGCTGCACCCCGTGTGAAATGATCATATCCTTTTGGTTCCAAGGCCATTTCCCTTCCGTGAGCGCTTTTCAACCGTACCTCAGGATATGGCGAGAACTCCCCTATGCAGTACAGAGGTTTTCCAAACCGAGCTTCGTAACGCTGACGGGCTGTGGCAAAGCAATCAGAGGCAATGGCAAGCAGGAGCACGTAATCTGCTCCACCGTGGAGGGCCCATGCGGTCGAGGGCACACCAAGTGCATCTGCAACGGCCTGTGTCTCGGACGATATGGGAAGTGCTTCTGCATCGATGGTAGCACCAACTCCCGATGCCGTGCAGAGATGGGCGAGATCTACCGAGAGCCCATCCGAGATATCGATTGCTGCGTGCACCCCATCGAGCGAGGCCAGGAACAATGCCTCCTCAATGTGGGGCTCTGGCAAGAGGTGTGCCTTGACAAGGGGTGTACGGATCGAGTCGGATACGTGAGTGCCTGAGGTAAGAAGGGCAAGCCCTGCAGCCGAATCGCCAAGACACCCAGTGACTACCACCACATCCCCAGCATGCGCTCCTTTTCTAAAAAGGATCTTATCAGGTGCAACTGTTCCTGTAACCGTAAGAGCGACCATGATCCCATGTGGGGAACTCGAGGTGTCGCCTCCCAACAGATTGACCTGATACTTACTCGCCAATTCCCTAAAGCCGCCGTAAAATCCATCTATGTCTTCCAGGTCCACGTCGCTCGGTAGGGCCAGACTTATGAACGCATCCCTTGGGGTACCACCCATTGCCGCTATATCAGAGAGGTTGACCGCGAGGGTTTTCCAGCCCAATTCATGGAACCGAACGAGCTCGCGCCTGAAGTGGACGCCTTCGATGAGCATATCCATGGTTACCAGGAGGTACTGGTAATCGGAAAAGGCAAGGACAGCGCAATCATCGCCAATCCCCTGAATGACACCATTGGGACGGATGAGACATCCCTCTTGTACATGGTTAATGAGTGCCACTTCTCCGAGATCGCGCAATTTCAATGGCAAGACCTTTCTTCTCCCAATTCGACAGGTGCTCCTTTGCTGTCTTGGAAGACGGCAATCATGCGGGTCCTTACCCTATCGACGAGGTCTGCAAACTCCTGCTCAGAAAGGCCAGGATCGACGTCGAGCGGCTCCAGGACGATGATATCGATCGTACCAGGATGAAATACCCATTCTCCTTTGGGCATGATCGATCTGCTTCCTCGTATGACGACAGGCAAAAGAGGTAGTCGTGCAAGCTGGGCGGTGCGAAATCCACCCCTCTTGAATGCGCCGATCCTTCCGTCAGCGCTGCGGGTGCCTTCGGCAAAAAAGAGGAACGATACACCCGAAGGGGCCTTCGTGATGCCATCGCGGATGCTTTTAACTGCTTGCTTGGGATCAGATCGATCGATAAAGACGTTATGCATGGCCTGAAGCGAAAAGCCAAAGATAGGTATCTTTCTGAGTTCTTTTTTCACGATCCAGCGCACTGAGACAGGCAACGCAACGAGCAGGGCAAGTACGTCGAAATAGCTCTGGTGGTTGGCAATAATAACGTATGGGCACCTGCGACGAATGTGTTCACACTCTCGAACCGTAACCTTGACCCCGGTTACTGTCAGGAGCACGCGGGCCCACAGTCGGCAGATAGCGTCACCTAGGCCCAGTGCAGGCGCGAGGCGGCTTGCAGTGATTGCAGGAAGAAACAGAAGGAGCGTGGCAACCGAAGCCCATAGAGCGAGCCACCCCATTTTTGCCAACCGTATGAAGATCCGGAATAATTCCATCCGTGGGGTCTTCTCACGCAATCAAAGGATGCCCTGGAACCATTGCTCATGTACGGCACGCATGCTCGGTGTACATGAGTCCTTTGTTGCTAAACGTACCATGATCATCGAGGTTAAGGCAACGGCCGATACAGCCGGCAACCGCTACGTTGTACTTCCAGGCACATTTGAGGAATAATTGCTCAGGGCGTCCAATGGCAGTAGCATCTTCACACTGTTCGGTACATGAAGAAGCACGAGGTATGCGATCATGTCGAGCGTTTTTGGCAACCCAAGGATTATGTATGTGGCGATACTCACATTGGTACTCAATGCATGTGATGGATCCCCTTCGAGGAAGGATAAGGGCGTCGATGGCGTTACACCGGTGTACGTGGACATTACACTCTGTCCTAATCTCTCGCGCTATAGGACGCTGGCTGACACAGTAGTGGAGCTTGTGCTCGGAAAGCCGATCGACACTCAGCACCTACATCCACGCACGGTATACCTCACTGAGGGGATTGACCCTGATGGGAGGCGTATTGAAAGCGAGATAGAGGTGCAGCAGGACAAGATAACAGTGAAACCTTTGGAACCCTTGCGGTTCGGTGTACCGTACAAGGTGTGGATCTCTTCTCCTCTCACCGGCCTGAATGGAGAAGTACTTACCCCGCGGTTTCCTGCGGTCACATACGGGGCTACCAACGTACCAGCGCCCGGGGATATATTCGTGGTGAATATCCCCAACGATCTATCAGATATGGAGATCGGGCAGGCCTTTCCTCTGTTGGGGTACATACCACCGCTGCTCGACAAGAGCGAACAGACCGACCCTGCGATCCCTGAACACATTCCCGGCATCTCTGCAACAGAGGCGTGGAAGCTCTCTACAGGGAGACCTGACGTACTCGTGGTCATCCTGGATAATGGCCTCTCTTCTTATGCCACCGAGGACCTTTCGCAGCGCCTTTTTCTCAATCGGTCCGAATTGCCGCTTCCTCGAGACATGAATGGCCAGAGTGTGTGCGAGCGCGATCCCAGTGCCTGCAAGGATCCTTATGATTTCAACAGAGATGGTCGTTTTAACTGCACGGATTATCAGGATGCTGGTTATGCACTAGCTCCTCACGGTAGTCTGATGCGGATCGAAGATAGCAATGCCAATGAGAGGATTGATCCTGGGGATCTCATTGAACAGTTTCAAGATGGCATCGACGGCTACCCGGCTGATCCTGATGCCCCACAGGATACCGGAGGGCTCGTGGATGACATCAGCGGCTATGATTTCTTGAGGGACGTACCCGTAGCCCTCGGTATGCCGGCATTTCCAGAGGGTACACATGGTGAGGGAAGGGCCCTTGAGGTTGCTGGTGAGGCAGACAATGGTTCAGGTGTTCCTGGTGTGTGCCCGAACTGCACAGTGATGGTATGCCGTATCACGTACGGCTTGATCCAGGAAGGAGAACTCCTTTCGCACGCACTACGATACGCTGTGGACAAAGGTGCTCAGGTTATTGTGGCTGCCCTTGGCTCGCTTTCAGGCACTGCCAGTGAACTGGCTGCCCTCAGGTATGCTGATGCTGCTGGCGTTCCTGTCATTGTAGGTATGAGCGACGAATCGAGTTTTCACCATAGCGCACCATCCATGTTCGATCACGTGATCGCAGTAAAGTGCAACTACTCATTCTTTGTAGAATCCTTCTGCACAGGATATGGTGGGCAGGTCCATCTGGCGACAGCAGGTGAGTGTGGCTCAACAGCTTGCGGTATTGCCGGCGGCGCAGCAGGACTGCTCATCTCCAGGGCCCGTGATCTGGGATATTGCCGAAAGAGCCATCCAGCTGAGCCTGCATGTGTGTACGATGATCTCTCCGCAAACGAAGTCAAGCAGATCCTCACTGCCACAGCAGAAAAGCCATCTGATCCGAGGAGCTGCTTTGGGATCCTCACTGATGCGCCGTGTAAGATAGACACCTGGGACCGTCACCAGGGATACGGTAGGATCAATCTGTTCCGAGCGCTCCAGTATCTCGAGGCGCATGCTGCTCCACCGCCGGCAGTCCAAATTACGTCACCAGGCTGGTTTGCGCTCCTGAGGCCTGAGCTTTCAGGAACAGCTCTCCTAGGTGGGACGATCTCTTCGCGTGTTCCTATCGATAGGATGATCGCTGCTTGGGCTCCGGGAATCGAACCTGACGAGGCCGACTTCCGATCGCTTATGGTGAGTCAACCCGCACATGGTAGGTTTTCGACGACACTCCCGCTAGAAGAGATCGCCAGGAGCCTGGGTGGTCTTACCGCGACCCCTCGGGAACTAGAGGGCAAATCCTTTACCGTCCGTGTTCAAGCCTTTTCAGGAGACGTAAAAGGGGAAGATCGCAGGGTCTTCACTGTGCACCGTGATCCGAGCTGGGTTGAAGGTTTTCCTATAGCCTTGATCGACAAAGACGGTGATGGATTGGAAGAGGTTTCTCTTGAAGGGGAAAACGCACCATCTATAGAGGCATCTCCTGCGCTAGCTGACCTGGATGGCGACGGTAAGGACGAAATTGTAGTGGCAACGTCCAATGGTCAGATCCACGTGCTCTCCTACGAACCAGATGTGCACCAGCCAATAGAAGTGCCAGGGTATCCAATCCGGCTTCGACGTTCAGCGAGCATCAACGATGGTATTGCAGCAGCCCCTGCGGTCGGTGATATTGACCGTGACGGATATCTCGACATTGTGGTTGCTACCTTGGGAGGATGTGTATATGCATTTCGGGGTATGGATGGGGCGCCCATTGGAGGACCGTTAGGTCGGATCCTTTGTGCTGATGTGCCGGCCAATGATACGTCTGAGTCGTACGGTGCCGGCAACTCATTCTTTGCCTCCCCTGTTCTTACGGATCTCAACAATGATGGCTACCTCGACGTGGTGGCAGGGGGTGCTGATCACAAGGTTTACGCAGTGGATGGTGCTCTCAGTGCCAGTGGTCGTGCTGACCATATGCCTGGGTGGCCGGTCGACGTGAGCGATCCTGATCACTGCAGTAGAATTGCAGTATCTATCCTTGGAACTCCTGTTGCGGCTGATCTTACAGGTGATGGGAGACCTGAGATCATAGTGGGGACCTCCGAGGTATGTGCAAGGCCGAAACCTGCCTCAGGGAGACTTTACGCCTTGCACCCCGAAGGAAACCTTCATCCCAATGGGGCGTTCGTACCAGGGTTTCCTGTGGCAATTGATCCCAATCCACTAGGAGTGAGTATTCCTTTGCCTCCGCTTACGACAGGCATACCAGGATCACCTGTGGCTGCGCGTGTGGGTGATGAAGTGGTCATCTCCTGTGGAACCTTCTTGGGTCCCATTGCATGTGTCTACGTTCATACCGCTACAGGAGCGGTGAGAACAGAGAATCTTTCTACATTGCTCGATTTTAGTGCAGCTGCAAGCGCTGCGTTTAGTCGCACCAACGACGGAGAGCTCCTGTTTGCACTGCCGATGGTGACGATTGGGCCTACAGCAGGTCATGGGCTGGTCAGGTTCATCAACCATGTCTTGTTGTTCCGACCAGAGAGATCACGATTTCCCGTGAAAATAGTTGATCTTGAGGATTACGCCTTTTTGGCGAATCCGAGTTTTGTCGATGTCGATGGAGACGGCAGTCAGGAGGTGGTCATTGGAAGCGGTGGGTACTTTATACATGCCTACACATTTCAAGGCGCTGAGCCAGAAGGGTGGCCAAAGTTCACCTACGGGTGGCATATGGCATCTCCTGCGTTTGGCGATATCGATGGGGACGGCTCGCTCGAGATGGTGGCGCCAGTCCGGGAAGGCAGAATCTTTGCATGGAATACCACGGCCCCACTGTGTGCAAACCATATGTGGCAGACATTCCATCATGACAACATGAGGACAGGATTCTTGGAGACGTCGGTTCCTGACCCTGTTGTCTGCTCAGAAAATAGGCCGTAAGCTATCTGTATCCATGTACCTTGAAAAGGAGGGTATCAATGGAATTCAAGACCGTCCATCAGATGTATCGGCACTTTGCCGAAACGAGGGCTGATCTTCCGGCATACTATGTGAAGCGAGGACAGGGATGGGAACGGGTGACCTGGCAGGCCTTTGGTGCCAAGATCAAGGACTTCGCGATCGGGCTTATGGCTCTTGGCCTGGGGTTTCGAGATGCAGTGAGCATTTTGGGGCTCACACGCCAGGAATGGGATATTGCAGATAAAGCTACGATGAGCGCAGGCGGGATCTCTGTAGGAGTATACCACTCAAATACGCCTGCCCAGGTTCAGCATGTGGTCGATCACTCCGATTCTCGTATCCTGATTGTGGAGAACAAGGAACAGTGGGACAAGGTGTGCCAGGTCAGAGACCAACTGCCAAAGGTGCGACGATACATCATTATGGATCCAACAGGGGTCAATGACCCTGACCTCCTCACCTTTTCAGATGTGTTGGATCTAGGGAGGGCAGAGGTTTCTCGCTACGAGGATGAATATAACAGGAGATTTGATGCGGTAAGCGGAGAGGATACGGCGATCATTTTCTATACGTCAGGTACCACTGGTCCGCCCAAGGGAGCGATGCTCACCCATAGAAATATCTTGGCTGCATGTGCCTGTATGGACCAGCTCGGTATATTTTCACCGCAAGATACCAGCGTCATCTGGCTGCCCATGCCGCACATCTACGGAAGGATTGCAATGATTGCAGGTGCCTATACCGGCACGTTAGGATACTACGCTGAAAGTCTCGAGAAGATCGTCGACAACTTGAAGGAGATCCGACCGACCGTATTCTATAGCGTTCCGAGGATATTTGAGAAGGCCTACACAAGGATCCTGGGCCAGGCAGAGCAGGCAGGAGGAATAAAGAAAAAACTGTTTCACTGGGCACTACGAGTGGGCGTAGACAGGAGCAAATGCCTTCAGGCAAAACAGCCTATTCCTGTCGCTACTTCCTTGAAATACGAAATCGCCGATGCACTTGTGTTCAAGAAGATACGAGAGGTTTTTGGTGGAAGGATAAGGATCATCCTCTCAGGAGGCGCTCCCATTTCCAAAGAGATATTGGAGTTCTTTCACGCAGCAGGCATCCTTCCCCTGGAACTCTACGGCATCACGGAAGTACTCCTGTGCAGCATCAATCTTGTCCACAAGTATAAGTTCGGGAGCGTAGGTCCGCCAGGCCCAGGTGTCCAGATTCGCATTGCTGACGATGGCGAAATTATGGTGAAGAGCCCTATGGTCTTCAAAGGCTATCTCAAAGACGAGGAAAAGACCAAAGAGGTGCTCAGTGAGGATGGATGGTATGCCACTGGGGATATTGGCCGCATAGATGAAGAAGGATTCCTCATGATCACGGACCGCAAAAAGGACCTTCTAATTACTGCTGGCGGCAAGAATGTGGCGCCCCAGAACATAGAAAACCTCATGAAAACGAGCCCCTATATCAGCCAGTTCATGGCATATGGTGATGGGAAGCCCTATCTTACTGGACTGGTTACCCTTGACCAGGAGGAGATCTTGAAATGGGCCAAGTCCCATGGGATTGAGGAGACGGACTTCAGGACATTGTGCGCTCATCCAAAGGTCCGAGAGCTTATCGCCGCAGTGATCGAGGAAAAGAACCGAGAACTGGCACGCTATGAGCAAATAAAGGATTTCAGAATCGTTCCAGAGGAGTTTTCTCAAGCAGACGGTACGCTCACCGCAACACTCAAGGTGCGTCGGCGAGACGTAGTAAAACGTTACCAAGACCTGCTCGAAGAGATGTACAAGAAGGAAGCGTAAGGCTACATCGCAGCGGCTCGAACACAAAAAGGGCGACCACATAAACCGGTCGCCCTTTTCACTGTCTTGTTCAATAGGCCTTCGCAAGGGAACCTCACATGCCGAGCCGCCTGCCTATAATCTCTTTCATGATCTCTGTAGTTCCCGCGTATATGGTCGTCACCCGTACATCTTGAAAGGCCTTGGCAATGGGATATTCCATCATATACCCATAGCCCCCAAAGAATTGGAGACATTGATCCACGGTTTTCTTGAGCTCTTCTGTGCACAGCCATTTTGCCATTGACGTCTCTGTGACCACGTCAGTTCCCTTCATGTGCTCTTTAATCAGGCGATCGAGAAATGCCTGGAGCACCTCAGCCATGGTGTACATTTCCACGAGCTTGAATCGGGTATTCTGAAATTTGATGATCGGCCTTCCGAAGGCTGTCCTTTCTTGACAGTACTTCTTGGTCTGTTCGAGCACGCTCCACATGCTGGCAACAGCTCCAATGGCGCACACAAGCCGTTCCTGCTGGAGCTTTATCATCATTTGTACGAATCCTTGACCTTCCTGTTCTCCCAAAAGGTTTTCTTTTGGGATGCGGCAGTCCTCAAAGAAGAGCTCTGCAGTATCTTGGGAATGAAGGCCGATCTTTTCGAGTTTGCGCACTTTGTGGTAGCCGGGAGTCCCTGCCTCGACACAAAAGAGGCTCATCCCTGTGTAGCGAGGTTGGGCCTTGGGATCGGTCATAGCAGCGACAATGACGAGGTCGTTTATTATGCCGTTGGTAATGAACGTCTTTTGTCCGTTGATGATGTAGGAATCGCCGTCCCTGACGGCAGTGGTTTTTATCGCCTGAAGATCAGAACCAGCATTGGGTTCTGTCATGGCGATTGCGGTCACTATCTCACCGCTGACGCATCCTGGGAGCCAGCGTTTCTTTTGTGCTTCTGTACCGAAGGCCTCGATATAAGGGACGACGATATCACTGTGGAGATTGAGGGCAAAGCCGGTCTCTCCGACCCGACAGAGTTCCTCGATCTCTACGACACTGTAGAGGAAATCAGCACCAGCCCCCCCGTATGCTTCAGGCACCCACGGGCACAGGAACCCTTGCTGGCCTGCTTTGCTCCACACATCCCGAGACACGATGCCGGCCTTGCACCACTCTTCTTGGTGAGGGACGACTTCTTGCTCGACGAATTTTCTGAACGCATCACGAAAGATATCATGTTCTTCGCTGAAAAGTTCTCTGTTCATGGCGTGTATCCCTTTCGACTGCTCCGGAGTAACCGACATCCACGTGCTCTTGCATATGGACACTTACGTACCGTCGTTGGGCCGTAGAGGGGCAACATGTTCCCTTCCTGTCTGATCGCAAAAGACGATCGAGTCGTATCTTTCGAACACAGCATCTGAGAGCGTGCAATAGAAGGCCACTGTTTCGCCCGGTTGAATCACGTAACCGCCTGGAGGATACAGGTAATCGATGCGGAGCCTGCCTTCGCTGTTTGCCAGTTGGCAAGAGTTCGACACTCCCACGGGTTCGTGGGAGAGGTTGGTAAGATGGATTTCGAAATTCTGATCCAATAAGTGGCAACATTTGAAGGCCAAGACGTCCTCGATCGATGAGTTCATGATGACGCGTATCTTCAACATGGCGTTACCAGAAATTGACCTGGGCCACTTTTTCAGCACTCTGTATGATCTTTCTGAGTGATTCACGCTCGGCTGCATCTTGGATCGGCTCGACCTCGCTTATCTCCTTGCCCTGTTCGTCCCGAAGGATCTTCCAGCCAACGAGGTAGCCTGGCACCAGTGCAAACCCACACCCACCTGTGCCACAGCAGGAGCTGTCCACACTGACATGTCCTAATGCCAGGAGTACCTCGCGGCCATGGAATGGTAACGTCTTTTCCTCTTCGATCACATAGTGACCTGCGGCCGCTCGTATCTCTTCGCCAAGGGCAGCGTGCGTGTAGCGTCGTCGTACCATGGGTGTTGGTCTGCACCTGCGTCACACAGGCAGGAGAAAGAAAAGCCCCTGCGTTAGCGCTTCTCGTATCTCCCTACGATGGCGACGCTGCAAATGTTCATAAATGGGAAGCCACCGAGATTGTGTGTCAGTCCTAACTTGGGGTCTTTCAACTGCCGTTCGCCAGCTCGACCCAGAAGCTGCAGGTACACTTCGTACAGCATCCTCAGGCCTGAGGCCCCGATCGGATGACCGAAGCATTTAAGGCCCCCGTCGATCTGACAAGGTATCTTTCCGTCAGCATCGTAGAATCCGTCCATGATATCCTTGATTGCGCCTCCTCGCTCAGATATGTGGAGGTCTTCCATCGTGACGAGCTCAGTAATGGAGAAGCAATCGTGAACTTCTATAAGACTGAGCTCTTCGCGAGGATTTTTGATCCCTGCTTCTTCATACGCCCTTGTACTGGCGATACTGGTTGTCACGAAATGATCGACATCCCACTCGTTGTATCCAAATTCATATCCATTGCTCAGTGCGATCTGAAGGGCCTTGACTGATATGAGGTCCTTTTTCCCGAGACCCTTGGCGATATCCGGGGTCGTCACGATCGCACACGCAGAACCGTCACTTACACCGCAGCAGTCAAAAAGACCGAGGGGATGCGCAATGATAGGAGCTGCAATGATCTGGTCCTCGGTTACGGCCTTTCGCAAATGTGCCTTGGGATTCTTGACGCCGTTTGCATGGCTCTTTGCTGACACATGGGCCATAGCGCGCTTGAGCACGTCATCTGGGATGTTGTATTTTGCTGCATAGCCGCTTGCCAGTTGAGCAAAGGTTCCAGGCGCGGTAATGTTCGGCTGTACGAGGAAGTTTCGAGGTCCAGCATTAGAGCCGAACTCAGGAAGTCCTCCATAGCCTGTATCCTTGAGCTTTTCCACACCTAGGGCGAGACATATGTCATACGCGCCTGAGGCAACCGCGTAGACAGCACCCCGAAAGGCTTCAGTGCCACTGGCGCAGAAGTTCTCGACACGAGTGACCGGGATATTGGGAAGGCGCAGGGTCACTGAAAGCGGTAGTGCGCTCTGTCCAACGCTTATCTCCGGAAAGCATGTCCCGAGCCACGCAGCTTGTATCTCCTTTCTGTCGATGCCGGCATCAGCGATACATTCTTGAAATGCCTCGACCATGAGATCTTCTGCATTCGACTCCCAACGCTCCCCAAACCGTGAGCATCCCATGCCGAGGATTACGACTTTATCTCGAATTCCTGTTGCCATTGTATGGTCCTCCTCTCGTACAGCGGTCGCAGTACTGTTTCGTGTCTAGCGTTGAAGTATTGCCTTCCAGAAGTAGCCGTGGAAATCCCGTTCCTCGTCGTAGTATTTCATCCTGAATGCCATCTTGACCTTTTGGCCGACTTTGACCTCCCCGAGTTCGCAGTCAGTGAAATCAGCCATGGTGCGTCCGCCACCATCGAACTGGATCAGTCCGTAAATCGCTGGAGGTTCAACAGAGACTGCGAGCATGTCGCCAGTAAAACTCTTGATGACGCCGGTGCTGTCTGAAAATTCATGATCGACTTGGGTGTCCACTGCACCACAGGAGGGATTGACACAGATACGGGCCTTGGGGAACTGTGGGGTGCCGCACACGGTACACTTTCCACCTACCATACCCAGGACAAGCTTTCTGTTCCGCCACAACGCAGACAGGGCTGTTTGCTTTTTCGCCTCTGCGCGGATGCCCATTTCTACCTGTATCAGATCCCTGAACTTGAGGAACTTGGCATAGTTGTATTCTTCCTTTCGATAGGCGAGGGCACCTTTGACGCCATTGCGGCTAGGCAGATGCTTGATCTCATCGGTCACTTCAAACAGAAGGGCATCGCACCCTTGACCGAAGCTTGCCATGATGAGTTTATCGCCAGGCTGAGCTTCCTCAAGGGCAGAAATGAACATTACCAGAGGATGGGCCGCTCCTGTGTCACCCAGTACCTCGTGCATGTTGTCGACAAGCTTGTCCCGGCCTGCACCGATTGCCTTTCCAATGTCACCGTGGACGCGCTTTGACAGATAGCATGGATAGGCAATCTTGGAGATGTCGTTGATAGAGAGCTTGCATTTTTCCAGCAGGCCTTTGATCGCTGCGGGGATAATCTGCACGAAGCCTTCGTCTCGTATCCACCGCTCCTCCCACCCATAGTCGAACTTGGCCTGCGATCCCCGATAGGTAGGAACGAAGTCGCACGAGACTGAATAGGAGCCCTTGAATTCTGCGATGACCTTTTCCTTGCCGAGCACGAGCGATGCAGCTCCGTCGCCATACCACATCTCGAAAAACCAGGCCGCTTTTGTCGGACGGGCATCCGATGCAGTCACCAGTACCTTGTTCTTTTCTCCACTTTTGACTGCCTCCAGTGCAGCCAGCACTGCCGTGGTGCCACTTTTGAGGGACGAGGTAACGTCTGCAGTCACAAGACCCTCCTCGGGCAGGTTTAGTGCTGCTGCCAGGATGCCGCAATTCTGGCGCGAGGCGAACGGCAAACTCGTCGAGGCAAGATACACTGCATCGATGGTCTTTTTGTCCATCCCTTTGATGCAGTCCCTCGATGCTTCTACAGCCAAGGTCATGGCGTCTTCATCCCAGTTGCACATGCTCCTTTCGCCGCTGGCTGCCATCATGAGGCCCGGTGCGAACCAACCCATTTGTTGCATGATTGCCATGCGATTCAGCCGTAGTCGGGGCACATATGCCCCATAAGATGTGATCCCTACCATCTGCTTTCCCTCCTCTGTGTAACCTTCCGCTGTTACGAACACCTCAGGACCTTGTATGTTCATAGGAACAGCCCCATCCTGTTAGTGAGAATCAGCTGGTGCATTTGCCTCAATGAGCTCTGATTGCTGCGATCCTACACGTGCACCACTCCACTGCGCGATCTGTTTTGCACCTCCATGAATCATGGCAGCAACAGTATCGACAATTTCCTCCAGTCGTTCAGGCTTGGTATGGGTGCTATAGATAACCATGCTGCAAAGCATGAGTACCGACACACGAGCGAGCATTTCAGGATCGTACGGCCTGGAAAAACCAGCACGTATGTAAGCCTCGAGTCCTCGTTTGGTGGCAAGCGTAAAGTCATCGAGGATCTTTGCGTAGTATTCCCTGAACTCGGAATCTCTTCCAAGTGCATCTCTCTGTAGGATGTCGAACAGCTCGTGGTGCTCTATGGCGCACCTGAAGATCTTCATGAGGGGGCTACGGAGGAGATCGGCAGTGGAGGTATGTTTTGGTTTTGTCTTGCGAGCTTCGATGATCTCATTGGCTGCTTCTTCCATTATCACCTTGATGGTGAGCGAGATCTCCTCCAGAATAGCGAGATACAGTTCTCTCTTGCCTTTGAAATTGTTGTAGAAAGCACCGGTGCTCAATCCTGCCCTTCCGGTGATGGTTCTCAAGGAGGTGCCTGCGTAGCCTTTTCTGGCGAATTCCCAACGCGCAGCGGCAATGAGCCGTGCCCTGCTTTCTGCCTTATTTTGCTGCTTCTTGGTGATGGGTTTGGGCACCTTGGGTCCTGGCTCGCAGTGAAAAAGATGCTCGATTGCTGGCAAAGGGGGGAGGAGTTACGTCATCATCCCTCACATTGTTGCACAGCAATGGCGATCTCGCATAACGACCGTTATTTCGAATGACAGTTGTTACTTATCAGCTCTTGCTACAGGTGTCAAGGCATTAGCTGGTAGTTGTATATTATTGGTGTGAGCGATCACTGGATGTGGTCTCTGACTGATATGATGAGAAACTGGGCAAGCCAAAGTAAGCCCTGCCGCAGCAAGAGGTACCACGACCATACAGTTTCAAAGATATACTTTGGGTGCAGGAGAATATCTGTGAGGTGTCCACAGGTTTTTTCTGCGCCACGTGTTGTACGTGTATATAGGGAATGAGCATGAGTACGGGTTACAGGAAGCTTGCTGTTCTGCATACGTAGCACAACGCCGCCGGAGTGCCAGGAACGTGGTAGTGAGTAGTCATGTGCTGCCTGAGGACGATATCGAAGCCCGTCGCATGGCAGACGTGAGCAACGGCGATAAAGACGCCTTTCACGATATTGTAGTACGATACCAACGGTCGGTTCTCAACCTCTGTTATCGATTTACAGGAGACAGAGAGGCGAGCAAGGATCTTGCTCAAGATGTATTTCTCAACGTGTACAGATACGCATCTCAATATAAGCCTTACGCCCCTCTCTCATCGTGGATCTACCGGATAGCGATTAACCGATGTTTGAATCACGTACGTGATTGTCGCCGCATGCGCTTTCATGCCACTACGTGCTCAGAGCACTCAGATGCATCGAGCTATGATTACGTGCAGGGTCTCGGTCCTCCTGGGAGCCGATCGCCAGAAGAGCAATTCTCGGCCAAGGAAATGAAAGGTAGTGTGCGCAAGGCGATCCTCGAACTGCCAGCGCGACAGAGGATTGCAGTGATTTTGCACAGGTATCACGGGCTACGGTACGCGGAGATAGCCCGGGTTATGGACTGTTCTGTGGCTGCTGTTGAAGCATTGCTCGTACGGGCGACTGAGAAGTTGCGGCATTCATTGTCGTATCTGGAAGCATCGGACAAGGAGCGTTGAGGGGAAATGGTAGCTAAAGAAGGTTTTTCTCCTGTACGGTGTTGTACTTGGTGAAAGGGACGATGAACGATGGAATGCAAACTGGTTCTCAAAAAGCTCAAGGCGTTCCATGACGGTGAACTTAGCAGTCACGAACAGGCCTTTGTTCAGGAACACCTGCGAGGATGCAAACGATGCCAGGCTGAGTTTACGGCCCTCACCCGCCTATGGGATGTCCTTGGCCTATACCCTGAGGCCGAGGTCCCTCAAGGATTTAGCCGACGTGTGGTAGCACACCTCGAGGCGTATGAAAAGCGCCAGAAGACAGCAGGGTTGAGACATTTCGTGCAGTGGTGGCCAGAGCAGTCCTTGAGGTGGGCAACTGTGGGCATATTGTTCTTTGGTGGACTTCTCATCGGCGGGTCAGTGTTTGAATTGTGGTCCAAACGAATGGATCAGCAGCTCGCAGCATACTATGCGAGGTTAGAAGATCCTTATGAGTTCGAGAGCGCCTACCGGTATGTTGAACAATCTTTGATAGAAGGATATTGGAAGGTCCTCTCACCTGCTGAAAACGGAGACACATGATGAAGCAAAAAATACTCTACATCGTGTTCGGAATATCGTTGGGTATCAATGTGTCGCTTCTAGGCGCCATGGCTTACTGGCTGACCCGTCCTGAAAAGGTTCCCGGTGTTCCTGTTTGGGAGCGACCATTTGCCCAACTGCCCCCATCGCTGAGGGCAAAGCTGCACGAGAGCAGAAAGGAAGACATGCCTGAATTCAGAAGGATAGGCAAGGCACTGGGAGATGCTCACAACCGTCTCTACCGGCAACTGCGGCAGGATCCTGCTGATGAGCAGCAGATTCAGGAAACGATGAAAGAAATCGTGGATCTCCAGAGCAGGCTTCAATCCCTCGTGGTGCAACGAATACTCAAGGATTCCAAAGGGCTCGATCCGGATGAGCGGGAACAGTACTTCGATGCGATTCGACACCGGTTTCTTCATATGGGTAGGTTTTGTCCAGGCTTTGGTCCTCCCGCCCAACATGGATGGAAGGGGCCTGGACAGGCAGTGATGGTACCTCCAGAGCCAGGACCATAGGATTTTTTGCCACCGTACACAGAAGGAGGGATATACGATGAGAAAGATATTGTCAGTGCTTGTGGTAATCGTTGCAATAGTGTTCGTACTACATCAGTACGCCGTATCCGAACCTTTCTTTGAACCGCCACCGGATATGGGAGACCAGTGGGACGGTGGCCCTGAATGCATGAAAGGGCCTGGGTGTGCGCTTCAACTCGGCCTTACCGCTGATCAAGCAAATAGCTTAAGAGAACTCCGTCAGGCATTTATGCAAGATACTGCTTCGCTCAGAGATAGCCTCCGCACGAAGCGGATGGAACTGGATAGGCTCTTCAGAGATGCCACTACCAAGGACGCAGCTATTGCGGCGAAAGGAAAAGAGCTTTCAGCCCTGAGAGAAGAGATGGCACAGAAGGTCATGGAGTATCGACTCAAGGCACGAAAGATTCTCACACCTGAGCAGCTCGAAAAGATCCCTGCTGGCTGTCATCTTGGATTTGGTATGGGACCAGGGCCAGGTAGGCACCCGGCAAGGTGTCAGAAAGGCCTGCCGCCCCCGCCACCACCGGCACCCATGTAATCTTACAGACCTTTTTGCAATGCACTATGTTGAGTGTCGGTATGATAAGGTAATACCAGAAGTTGGACAGCAAGACACGGAGTCTTCATCCCGTGTCTGTAAGAGTAAGGGTTTCTGCGAACCGTTTTGCAAGAAAGACGAGTGATTCTATGTCCAGATACTTCGACACAGATTGATCGAAAAGTATCTTTGCCCTTGCAGGGAATCCTTCGTCGGAATCGTGGTCCCAGAAAAGCAGATAAAAGGGTACTCGTGGAAGGGGCCAGAACACAAAGGCTGCATCTGCATGGGCCGCAGTTTCTACAGACCTCCCACCAAGTCTCTTAGCCGCCTCTTTTAGGGCTTTCACGCTTCCTGCAAAGTGAGCGGCTATTGTTCCCTCGCATCCTTGCTCGAGTTCAGGCTTCTTTGGGATGTGACCAGGTATGTTGTCGATCGGGATCCACTCACCGCGAAGAGGTGTGTTGCCTGAATAGTACACATAATTGTAAAGGAGGATATTGTCCCAGTGATGTTCAGCTGGCATACCGTGAGATCACGCAGTCCTTGCTCAGATATACGATTCTGAGCACTGGCTCGCCATTACGGTCGGTGCACGATGCTCCTAGACCCTCTGCAATCGCAAAGAAATCCACCCCTTCGAGCCGCTTTCGGATGAATTCGGCCGTGTCTTTGTAAAGGTCCCGCTTTGTGTAGATGTTGGCCTCCTGCTGTGCTGCAATGCGTCTGCCAAAATCCTCCTTGTGGGTTTCTGAGATATACGGGCACAGATCCAAAGGTCTCTTGTCAGATATCACCTGGGTCGCAAATGCAAGGCATGTCTGGAAACCGCATTCCTTGCAGTTGGTTTTTGGGGTAATTCTGTAGAGGTCAATAAAGGATACAGGCTTCATACGGTTTCCCATGCTATGGCTGCCGGTTATTGGTTTTTTCTATGCGTGGCTAAAGACAGATGAGAACGAGAAATCGACGCATAGTGCGCACAGTGCACTGCCACCCTTATTGTATGATTTTAAGCATATCCTTACGTTCAGGTCCAACAAGGTACTCCATCGTGCAGTACAAAGACCTTCAGCCCACATCGTCACCAGCCGTGTCCAAGTGGTTCGCTTCTTTTTAGTTCGGTACGGCCCTTTTGACATGTAGTATCTTTACAGCTATATCGTAGTACCGGGCTCTATAGCATATTGTCTTTTGAAGCGGCTGGCCTGTGGCTGAATATCATATACTCACCTACCAGGCGAAGTGTGTTGGTTGTCTGCGCTGCCAATTAGCCTGCTCATACGGGCTTGAAACGTCCTTTAACCCTTCAGTTTCACGGATCCGGGTAGAGCTAAGGGACCCAGGAGTCTGCACCATTCATTTCACTGAGGAATGCCTATCGTGCGGACTCTGTGTCGATAACTGTCTTTATGGCGCACTCGAGAAGACGCCCACAGGAAGATCATCGTGAACCTTTCTGGATTTGCTGGATCTGTGCTTGTTGTCGATCTGAGCAAGGGAGTATTTACCAGAGAGCCGCTTGACTATGGGCTTGCTAGAGACTTTATCGGAGGGCTGGGCCTCAGCATCAAACTCGCTTATGATGCCATCACGCCAGGGTCCGAGGCCTTGGATCCCAAGAATCCCATAGGTCTAGGTGTAGGCCCTTTGGTAGGAACCGATCTGCCCGCATCCTCACGAGTGTATGCTGTCACCAGGCTGCCTTCCAGTAGGTCTGTAGGTTGGTGTGGCGGCGGGGGTGTAACTTTTGGATGTATGCTCAAGAACGCTGGTTACGACCATATTGTGATCACCGGACGTGCTGATCGCCCGGTATATCTGGAGATCCTCGACGACCATGCAGCACTCTGTGACGCGTCCTCATTGTGGGGTTTGGGTATCAGCGCAACCTGTGAAGCCCTCTGGAAGAAATATCCCTGGCCGGCCGGCATCCTGGCAATAGGGCTTGGCGGAGAAAATCTGGTCACGTCTTCCATGGCCTACATCAATCGAATGGCTACCCTCGGAAGGGGAGGGTTTGGGGCTGTTATGGGTTCCAAGAACCTCAAGGCTATTGTGGTGAGGGGTAGTAAGGGCCTGCGGGTGGCAGACCGAAAGGCATACGAGTCTCTCAAGCATGCAATCTTGAGTAGGATACGATCTTACCCCAAGCTCAAAGAATGGCAAGAACTCGGCATGCTCAACTCGTTTCCGTTTGTCGAAAAGGAAACGTATCTGCGCGTGAAAAAGAGGCGCGTGGCCTGTGTTTCATGCCCTATCGGCTGTAAGGATATAGTGGAGATTCGGGATGGTGCGTGGAAAGGGCTCGTCGCACACTCAAGCTCCGCAGTCAACCTGTTTACACCGATGATGTACGGAATGGAGGATTACCGTGATGCCATCAAGCTGATTGCAGAGCTTGATGATTACGGACTGGACATGTTCGAGTTCTTAGGCATTATGAGCTTTGCCAGGGATCTATGGAATAACGGCCTTATATCGGGTGACCTGCTCGATCAGGAGATCAGACTCGATTCGCTCCAGTCCATGAGTGTGTGGGCTGGTAAGATTGCCAGACGGGAAGGGTTAGGAGACCTCTTGGCTGATGGGTTCAAGACAGTTGTAGATGCCTTCGGACGAAAGGCCCAAGAACGAGCGCCTGCCCTGGTAAAAGACATGCATCCTTATGCCGGACCAGGCTCGGCTCTGCCTTGGCGTCTGTTTGGCACCATGGAACTAGGCCAAGTGTTAGATCCTCGCGGGCCGCACGTGGGATCCAGTGGATCTCCAACCTACTTTGCCAAGAGACCCCTTGATGTGTTTCCTACACACCTGGCTAGAATGGGAGTGCCAGCAGACAAGATCCAAGGGATCCTCATCATTACACCAGATGGAAGACCGCAAGGCCTTAACATCGGTGCTCTGCTCAGCCACGCACACAGGTGGTTTACTATATTAGGCTCTCTCGGGGTCTGTGCTCGGGCCCAGATCAATAGGTTCTATAGCGCCTCTTTTTGTGCGCAGGCATACGAGGCTGTTACAGGCATTGAAACGTCTGTTACTGAACTTAGGCATCGAGCTGAGCGTGCCTGGACCTTGTTGCGGATGGCGAATGTAAGGGAGGGATTCTCCAGAGATAGGTACGAACGGTTGCCGGCCACCTGGTTTGGGGATCAGGGATTTCTCGATTATGTGACCGAGGAGCCTCTCACGGTCGAGCAGGCAGAGGGGATGATCGACGATTATTTTTTGGAGTGGGGTTGGGATCCCAAAAGTGGAGTTCCAACACCCGAGTGCCTCCAGAGGCTCGGTCTCGATATTAGTACCCACCAATAAGGAGGCTTGGCAATTTAGGGCTTGGACTCCATGGGTTGGACTAACCGTTAAAGATCTCTTACCATGTAACGGGACGTTAGAATTTAAAGTGCACCATGGCCAACACATACGTACTAGTGCGCAGTAGTGTTAGCAGGTCCGCCTTCCTGCGTACCTTGTTCCCCGTCTCCACAGTGGTGCTCCTTGCACTATGCTCCTGTGGAAAAAGCAATACGGCCCATCCATATGAGGAGGACTCCTTCCGAATTACTTCGGTTCAGGTCGAAGATCATACCACCTACCAACTTGCCAACCCTGTTTTCCCTTCGTTCACCGGTGACCTTTGGCCCTGTGCGTGGGGAGAGGATGATCGCCTCTATGTTGCCAATGGCGATGGCTTTGGCTTTGGGCTGATCTGGAGCGATATTGTATTCAGCATTGTTACTGGCGATCCTCCTCACTTGAACGGAACTACACCAAAACGGGCCTTTGGACCGCACATCGCAGGTGTTTGGGGACCTGAGAGTCTGATGGTGAATCGTAAGCCTACAGGGCTTACGTGTGTAGATGGAGCGCTGTACTTGTTTTTCCAAAATCTCAAGCATGAATGGTCTGATAACCCGTTCGGTGATGCACCGCATGGATCCATTTCAATGAGCCGCGACAGCGGCTCGAGTTGGCAATACGATCATGGGAGGCCCATGTTTACCGACCATGTGTTCACGACAGGATTCTTTCTCGATTATGGCAAATGTCAGCAATATGCACCTGATGAGTATGTGTACGTGTACGGCCTCGACTATAACTGGCGGTTTTCTGATACGTTCTCGCAGACGAAACTCTACCTTGCCCGGGTAGGCCGCGAAAGCATTCTCAACAGAAGTGCGTGGGAATTCTTTGCCGGGTCGGCAGAGGACGGGACCCCAACGTGGTCAACCGACATAGGCGATAAGGTTCCTGTGCTCGAGGATGCCACGTTATATCGCGGAAAGAGAAGCGGTATAAGCCAGGGTAGCGTTGTGTATATCCCTCAGATCGGCCGGTATATGTACAGCAGTCGCGCTGAGTATGAATGGATCTTTTACGAGGCAGGCGCGCCATGGGGCCCCTGGACAAGGGTTTCAGTCATCGATTGGAAAGGAAAATGGACAGAGAGCTTTCATGGGGGCTACCCGGTGATCGTACCGAGCAAGTTCTTGGATCCTGATGGAAGGGGAGGCTGGATCATAACCTCGCTTTCAATAAGCACCTTGGGCGGGAAATTCTACAATATGAGCTTGAGGAGATTCGAGCTCGAGGTTGACTAATAAGCGGCAAGCGAATGAAGCGGCAACATACCAATAATATTGGGAGTTCCACAGACGCAAGAGGTGCAGCCTGTGAGTGAATCTGTACGCCTTTGGATAGGAAAAGGACATGCATCTATAAAGAAAAGATTTTCCCAGAATCCGCAGAGAAGTCCGCCACAATAGTCGTGCCGAGGTGAGAAAAGTTATCAACAATATCAGGTAATTAGCCCGGATCACCACGAGATGACACCAGTGGAACGAGTTTTGCTGACAGTTAAAAAGGGTTTGTGTGTAGTAAGTACAAGAAACTGGGGGGATAGGACCATGAGAAAGAGCATGCTTATTACTAGTGCGCTACTGGCCGTTCTATCACTGACAGCGGTAGGAAATGCAGCCGTGACAAATGGGGGGTTCGAGTCCGGTGACTTTACAGGGTGGAACATGTTCCCAGACAACCTCGGACACTTGGCAGCTTACTCGGTTATTACCAATCTCGGCTCTGTGGTACCGACAGAGGGGACTCGCATGGCAATGGTGCAAGGAGTCGATTTTCCTGATGGAAATTTCACAGACTTCAATGGTCTCTACACAGATCCTTTCGACTGGACCCAGTATGACGAGGTCTGTTTTGACATCAAGATCCTGTTTCAGCGCATGCCGTTTTGGCTTTTCCCCTCCGATCCTTTTGAGGCCGTCGCAGACTTTCCACCCGACGGGCAGCCTATATTGGCCGCAATTCGGGTAGACGGCTATCAGCAGACATACGATACGATAAACTTCATTTCCGGTGAGCAGGTATTCGACATCCCCATCCTTTCCGGAGGCGATACTGGATTCACCTATATGACGGATTGGGAAACCTTCTGTTTTGATCCTTCACAGATTTCGGACAACGGAGACCCTGACTGGGACATCACGAATACACCGCTTCTCTTGTGGCTTATATTCGACCAGGTGATGTACCAGGATGCCGCAGAGGTTGCGTTCCTCATCGATCGAGCGGTAGGTGGAGTAGCAGGGTGTGTGGATTATGATGGAGACGGCTATGGGAATCCCGCATCCTCCAATTGTCCCCATGCTGAATTGGACTGCGATGACCACAACTCTCAGGTCAATCCCGGAATGACCGAGATTCCCAAGAACGGCCTAGACGACGACTGCAACCCGGCCACTCCTCCCAAGTGGGGGCCTCCGATGTCAACGGTGGATGTGCCGACGGGCTCGCATTCTTTGAACTGGCTCGCCATGCTGCTCCTGCCGGCTGCCGGCGTGTTGGTATGGAAACGTAGGGTAAAGAAGTAGATCGACCTCCCGGTCACGTATCGAGAAGACATGAAGCCTGGTAGATAGTACGTGATTGTGCCTTACGGGTGACGAGTACTGTGTGAGATAAGGCATCTACTCGAGTCAAGGAGGGAATCCAATGATTGGAGTGCGTGGACGAATCATCATGATAATCGCTTTCTTTTCGGCGTCATCAGCCATTTGTTCACTTGCATGGGGGGCAGCAACTCTCGTGGGGATTACGGGGTATCCCAATGATTTTGTCAAGGTAAATACGTCCACTGGAGAACTGACTGTCTTGAGCAATGTGGGAGGTTCTGGATATGGATTTCCCCAAGGGATATATGATGTGGATTCCAATACGCACAAGTTCTATATGCCGAGATACAATGGGTCAATACTCTATTTGATCACTATTGATACCAAGACAGGCGCGCTGACTGAAATCCCAAATCCCCTGCAGAAGGAACTCATCGCGCTTGGATTCGACAATAGCACTGGTATCCTTTGTGGTGTCACAGGGTATCCTAATGATTTTGTCCATATAGATACGTCAACTGGGGCATACACGACTGTCGGCAATGTGGGATGCTCCGACTGTGCTTTTCCACAAGGCATATCCGATGTGGATCCCAATAATCACATGTTCTACATGCTTCGGTACCAGCCTGAAGGGCTTCACCTGATCGCAGTCGACATTCAGACCGGTACGATTATTGCCGAGATCCCCCTGATGGTATCGCTTCTAGTGGTTGGCTACGACCCTGCAGCCGATATTCTGTTTGGTGTTACCGGAGGGGCACCAAATCAATTTGTGCATATAGATCGTGTCACCGGAGAGCTGACAGTAAAGAACAACGATGTGGGATGCCCAGACTGTGGTTTTCCCCAAGGAATCTACGATGTTGATCCTGCTGGCCATAAGCTGTACTGGCTACGAAACACGCCAACAGAACGGCACCTGATTTCGATCGATACCCAAACCGGAGGATTGGTCGTAGTTCCTGAACCTCTGGAGAGGGAACTGATAGCCCTCGCAGTAGATTCCTTTCCTGCTCCTGCATGGGGATGCCCCAGCACACTAGCCCCTGAGGCCGAGGCGTCAGTACGTGGGACAACGGTTTCCTCGGCCGCGAATATGGTCAATTATCTTGCCCTTCTCCTTGTGCCAATCGGCCCAATTGTATTCTGGAAGGTGCTGCATAATCGGCGATAAGCTAATGTCGCTTGGTGAGAGAGCAGCCCAGAGGGAAGTTACTGCGTCTTATTCAAACAAAAGCCATGAAAGCGCGCACCAGCCTGGAACATTGGAGGAAATGCTGGGCTGCCGCTCCGGCAAGCACCCTTGCGCTAGATCGTCAGAACGCAGAGGCTTCCCTTCTTGTTCATATGGTACTCTTTTGCGGCCTCTACACAATGGCTCGATCCTTGCTGAGAAAGAGACGGATTTGACCAGGCCTTCTTATGAGGCCCAACTAACATCCCTGAGCAAGCGGATTCTTATGGTAGGTGCGGCTGTCTGCGCGGAGCATTGAGCGACTGCGGATAGCATGAGGCGATGAGCAAGGCTCCCACAGGTGGCCGGACGACTCACGTGGAGTTCAAAACCTGGCTTTTTGAAAAGATGGCAGACCTACCATCCGGTTACATAGCCCCTGCAAGCTACAGGTGACTTATTCCGACCCAGATCGGCGAACTCCAGGCAATCTCGCCATCGTGTTGGATAATACGCAGGTAGTAGACATCTACCGATGAACCAGGACCGTCAGTAACAGACCACTCCACATCGAGCCCAGGGTCGGTGAGGGAGAATGCAGTCGTGTTATTTTTTATGATCTCCACGGTGTGGATGTCGTCGACTGCGTGAACCCGTGCGAGAATTTCCCTTACCGGTGTCGGCTCGAGCCTGCTTCCCATAGGCTGGCCATTTATCGAAAACTCGACAAGGATCCGTGCGCCTGTGGTGGCCCATGTCCGACGGTGCATCATGGCATCCCACAGATCCTCCCGGGTGAGCGCTTGAAGCCACGCACCGGTGTGTCCGAACAGATCGCAATTAAAACGACCCTTGCAGCCCTCACCAGGATTGCCGTTGTGATTGTCAGATGCTGCAATAAATCCAAGGTAATAGCCCCTGGCCAAGGCATCCTGCACCATATTGCCTCGCTGTTGCTCTGCCCGATCCCTTGCGTCGATATCGCAGTCCAAACGATAGGGATTCCCTGCATACTCTTTTATTCCCCAATGCGAGGCCATCTCCACGAGAAGTTCGAGGTCCGGTGCGTGGTCATCCCAGTTTATTCCTCTGTTGCCCAGCACACCGGTATGAAGATGGGGGATAATCAAGACCTCACCCTGTGGGGCTGACAAACGAACCTTTTCCTGCAGCTCTTGAGGGTAATTGTAGTACTTGATGTATGGCGGATCGTCAGCGAGGTAGTAGGCGTTACGATGACCGTAAAGGATTGAGGAATTCTCAAAGCCTAAAAGACTCACAAAGCGACCTGATTCATAGGCATTGCGCACTGCTTGTTTTGTCTCATTCCACGTCTTCTCCCAGAGAGTCGTGAGGCCGATGTATATTCCATAATTCTTATTGCCCGTATGATCGGTTACCGCGGCAAAATCGAGATGTGCTACCTCCCGTGCATGGGTAAAGTACTCAGCAACTGACCCAATACCATCAGAAAGATACGTATGACCATGAAGATCTCCCCAGTAGGGAAGGCGTTGTAAGGTGTCGCTGCATACAACAGGATTTACGTTCGCCCTAAACCCTCTTTGGTCATCCTTAACGACAAATCTATATACGCCAGGCTCCTCAACACCAAGATCTGTCACATGCTTTATACCCTTGTCCTCAGGTCCAAAGAAGATCTCTCTTAGAAGAAGGCCGCTCTGTCTGTCCCAGACGCCTACCGTACCCTGATAATCGCTTAACGTGTTACCCCAGTAGTCTACAGCTCTCACCACCAAGTCCACCGTACCTCCTGGCTCGACTGAGGACTTGGCATAAGCCTTGAGGCCCCAGGGATCGTCAGGAAGCACGGTAAAGGTAACCTTCTTAGTCGTCGGCCTAACCTCTTCACCTAGGTAGTTTCTGAAATATCCGTCACCGTCCAGGTCCTCAAATACGAATATCTCAGAGGCATCCTGGGCAAGAAGTGGTGCCTTTATCCCTCGTGATCCTTGGGGAGGTATCGCCGAGTACAAGGAAGATGTGCTGGCCAGGCATAATATTTCCTTCTGCCACACGAACAGCCAACCACAAAAAAGGCCCGGCATCCATTCCCAAATCCAGTGAGGCACTTGCATCGGTCGATGCGGTTACATAGGCAGGTCCAGAAGGATCGCTCACCTGAAGTGGTGGCCAGCCTGTACCTACGCGGAATCCAACTGCTATTGCAGCTCCACGCGGCAAGCCTGCCCTGCCAGCTGTGTACGTGATCGGTATCGTATAGTTTCTAAAGGCCTTCAGTGGGCCAATAGAGTCGCCGAGTGACACATCGCCTCCAAAAAGGCTCAGGTCACCAGAGAGCTTGGAAATAGTCCCTGTCTCTCTTTCAACGACAAAGAGATTCTCTTTTCCATCTATGGCTATTGCACATGGCTGAGTGAGATCAGAAATCAGCGTCATAAGGTTGTCCTCAGGGGTTACGACCTTGACACTGCCTGAGTTGGCATCCAGCAAGAACACGTCCCCATCCAGGTTAAGGGCCAGTGACACTGGATAGGAACCTTGGGGAAGACTCTTCGAACGCTCGATCTCGCCATCCTCGGAGACCCACAAGAGACGATTGCCTACCGCTACAATGAGCGTCTCATTGTGATCGAAAACCATTGCCTGGGGTCTTGTCTGAAGTCCGTCCAGGAGGATCTCAGAGGTTTTGTCCGGGTTGATCCTCAAGATCGCCCCTTGGCCCCCTCCTTGCGGGCTCGATATCCCTGCATACAGGGGCTTCTCGATTGTATGCTCTGTCTCGTTTGCCACCAAGGGTGTAAAGATCGCTATGCTCCCAAGGCCCTGAAGCAATTCATTTTGATAGTACAGATCGGGTATGGGAGTGCCGTCACTAGCTATCCGTATCGTATAGATCGATTGATCGTGCGAGGAGCCGAGCAAATAGTATTGGAACTTATTTGCATAACCTGTAATCACGGCCTCACCTGTTAGAGGCCCTGCAATAGTCCTGTGCGCTGGCGCAGGATCGATAGTGATCTCTTTGACATATCTCTCCTCAGAGATGCCTTGCTTCGCTACGACAACCATCTCATTGGTGGTGTAGCTCAAGGCAGCCTGCTCGATCCCTGGGAGTTGCATTACCGGTTCAAGATGAAACACAAAAAAAGTTGCCCTGCGCTCCATAGTGATTCCGCTTTGAGGATCCTCCATGTAGGCGACAAGGGTATTTCTGCCAAGGGCTGCTTCCAGACTATCTGTCCTTGCCTGAGAAAAGCTGATCGTGAATCTATCGGTGACATCCTTTCCATTGAGCACACACTGAAACGTCGCCGGGTTACCGCTACCAAGGGCAATAGTTGCTGACACCCGGTTGTCATTTGCGATTACGATGGATCCGTCAGCAGGCTTGAGTATGGCGAACTGACTCTCGCACGCTCCCAACACGAGACATAACATGATAAGTGAGATACTCACCACGAAAAGACTACGCACATCTTTTTCCATATGAGGGCCCCTGCTGGTGTTACGCGGAGAGAGTGTGTGTTATTCATGTAAGGAGTAATGCTGCCTCACATACAACTACAGCTTACCCTATTCCCTAGGCTGCGATCAAACGAAAAAACGTCACATGGATTATGGGTCCAGTCACTACCTGACCGATGTCTGAGATCTGCTCTCAGAGGCCCTGAGGGTAGTTATTAGTTTTCAGTCGTTGCCTCTATTGACCGGACAAGGGGCCATTAGCTAAAATCGTACTAAATTACCAAATGGTAAATTATTACAATAAGGGAGAGACGATGGGGGAGCACCGTACAGTGATCACCGGGAAGCAGAAGCGATCGAGCAAGCCCAAGGGAGAGTCGGCCATAGGCCCGGCGGCACACCAGAAAGCAAAGATCCTCAAGGCCCTGGCACATCCAATCAGGGTAAGCATATTCGAACTGCTCGCAGACGAGGAGAAGACGGTTGGCGAGATCGTCGAGCGTTTGGGTATCAAGGAGGCGAACACCTCGAGGCACCTGGCCATATTGAGGGACGCTGGTCTGGTAGGCACAAGAAAAGAAGGCCTCAATGTGTACTATTCGATAAAGATGCCATGCCTCTTGCCTATGCTCTCATGTATTGTCGATGCAATCTGCACGATTGCCGACGAGCACAGCAGGATCGCTGCGGATATAAGGAGACGGTGTGGCGTTGTCTCCTGATCGAGAGGATCAGTGCAGTAACTAGTCGTAAGGGATTCACATATCTCTTGTCTCCGGCTGAAAGATGTGGGGGCTCTGATCCTCGTGGCCGGATATCATGTAAGAGGGTGATCCATGGTAATGAAACATGAGGTGGCACCGCAGCAGAAAGGGCTCGGCATTTTCGAGAAGTATCTTTCTGTGTGGGTGATCCTTTGTATCCTCGCCGGTATTATTCTCGGAAAAGTGGCACCAGGGGCTGCAAAGTACCTGGATGGCGTGGCCATCTATGTCAAGGAGGCACCTGTCGTATCTATCCCGATAGCTGTCTGCCTCTTCTTCATGATGTACCCTATTATGGTAAAGATCGATTTCAGTGAAGTGATCAAGGCTGGTAAGAATACCAAGCCCGTCTTGCTTACGCTCTTTATCAATTGGTGCATTAAACCGTTCACCATGTATGCCATTTCACTATTCTTCCTCGGCGTTCTCTTTCGCACCCTTATCGGTACCTCAGCAGTTGATTACGTCAAGATGCCCCTCGGTCTTGACCTTTCTGTCGGGATGACCCACGGTGTGGGAACGGTTGTCATGCAGAACGGAATAAAGATGCTCGAGGTCCCCCTCTGGCGTAGCTACTTGGCAGGCTGCATTTTGCTCGGGATCGCACCGTGTACTGCCATGGTCTTGGTCTGGGGCTTCCTGGCCAAAGGTAACGACGGGCACACCCTGGTCATGGTAGCAATCAACTCGCTCACCATGCTCGTCCTTTACGGACCTCTCGGAGGTTTCCTTCTTGGCGTGGGCCGGCTTCCTGTCCCTTGGCAGGCCCTGGTGCTCTCCATCGGGATATACGTTGCCCTTCCCCTGGTTGCAGGGTACTTCTCTCGAAAGGCGATCATCAAGGCTCGGGGCGAGGAATGGTTCAAGGAGAAGTTCCTTCACATCTTGACGCCGATCACCATAGTAGCACTTCTCATCACGTTGGTACTCCTGTTCTCATTCAAAGGCGACGTGATTGTCTCCAACCCTCTTACGATCCTGTGGATCGCGATTCCGTTGTTCATTCAGACGAACATCATCTATTGGCTTGGGTACGGCCTGGCAAGAGTTCTTCGGCTTACCTACGAGGATGCAGCGCCCTCTGCCATAATAGGGGCATCGAACCATTTCGAGGTGGCCATCGCCACGGCAACTATGCTCTTTGGGCTCTCCTCTGGTGCTGCGCTGGCGACAGTAGTCGGGGTGCTCATCGAGGTCCCTGTGATGCTCATGCTGGTCAAGATTTGCCTGCGTACACAAGGGTGGTTTGCCCGCCAATGAAGTGTGACACGGATGAATTCGAGGCATATTCGCTGAGGAGGTTGACATATCCTTGATGTGCGTTGGAGAGACGAAGAAGGGAACAGTGTGATAATGGCACCGCGCAAGAAGATGCTTTTTCTATGTACCGGAAATTCCTGCAGGAGTCAAATGGCCGAAGGCTGGACGCGCCACATGTGGGGCAAAGAGGTCGAGGCCTATTCGGCCGGTATCGAGGTCCATGGACTCGATCCCTGTGCTGTCAAAGTCATGGCCGAGGCAGGGGTCGATATCTCAGGGCATCGTTCAAACCATCTCGATGACCTCAAAGGAGTCGCGTTCGACTATGTCTTTACAGTGT
>FWPU01005095.1_pt1 | contig 29320 bp, 22 predicted proteins | sample 2228361 | NCBI WGS metagenome assembly FWPU01 (sample SAMEA103939777, study PRJEB20133) | metagenome | reverse complement strand
GAACCCGCCGGCCAATTTCCACTGCCCCTTCGGGGCAAGACCATTGGCAGGCCAACCCGAATCTTTACCAAGTTCCAGTTGGCGCACCGCAAAAAGCTTTAGCCGCTGCGGAAACTTGTAGTATAATTAAGTTAAGAAAAAGGTCAGTTCTTAAACAACTTCGTCGAAAAAGAGTTTCCCTTGGGAGGGGGGAAGTAATGAAAGACAACGATTTCTTCGCCAGAATCGACGAGCATCAACGAAAGCATAGCGTGGCGAAGTGGGAAGGGACCTTCAAAGAATACCTTCCTATGGTTATCCAGAACCCAAAGTTGGCCCGCCTTGCTCATGCCCGCATCTATGACATGGTCAAGTCCTACGGCGTCGAGGAAGACGAACAAGGCAACGAGCACTACAGGTGCTTCGAGCGTGAGCTTTTCGGCATAGAGGAGGCGCTTGCCAAGGTCGTCGAGTACCTGAAAGCGGCCGCCATGGGCTCAGACGTAGGCAAGCGTATTCTGATGCTGTACGGGCCTCCGTCCTCGGGCAAGAGCCAGCTGGTGATCCTGCTCAAGCGCGGCCTGGAGGAGTACACGCGAACCGAGGAAGGGGCGATCTACGCCATCTCCGATTGCCCGCAGCACGAGGAGCCGCTGCATCTTCTGCCACACAGCTTGCGCAAAGATCTGCTCGACGAATACGGCATCTATGTCGAGGGCGAACTCTGCCCCATCTGCTCGCTCAACCTCAGTGAAAAGTACGAGGGCGACATCTGGCGGGTTCCCATCAAGCGGATCTACTTCTCGGAGAAGGAACGAATAGGGATCGGGACCTTCGTGCCTTCGGACCCCAAGAGCCAGGACATCTCAGAACTGGTTGGCTCGATCGACCTGGCGCGCGTCGGAGAATACGGGGTCGAGTCGGATCCCCGGGCCTATCGCTTCGACGGTGAACTCAACATCGCCAACCGCGGCCTCATAGAGTTCATAGAGATGCTCAAGGCTGACGAGCGCTTCCTTTACATACTGCTTACGCTGACGCAGGAGAAAAATATCAAGATAGGTCGCTATGCTTTGATTTACGCCGACGAATTCGTGGTCGCGCACACCAACGAAGCCGAATATCTGGAATTCATGAACAACAAGAAATCCGAGGCGCTGCGCGACCGCATGATCACGGTTCAGATCCCCTATAATCTCAAGGTCTCGGCGGAAATAAAGATTTACGAGAAGCTGCTGCGCCAAGCCAACATCAGCGACATTCACATCGCACCGCACAGCCTGCGCGTGGCCGCTATGTTCGCTGTGCTCTCACGCCTGGAAGAGCCCAAGGTGCCCGGCCTGACCCTGATTAAGAAGATGAAGCTTTACGACGGCGAGGATGTCGAAGGCTTCCGCCAGCAGGATGTCAAAAGGATCAAGGAGATGGCGCAGCGCGAGGCAATGGACGGCATATCTCCTCGCTTCATCATTAATCGCATTTCATCCTCCCTGATCAGGCCCAATACCCGCTGTGTGAACCCCATAGACGTGCTGCGCTCGATAAAAGAGGGCTTCGACACCCACGGATCGTTCAAAAAGGAAGACCGCGAGAAGTTCGATAATCTGATCGCGGATGTGCGCCGCGAGTACGATGAGATCGCCAAAACCGACGTGCAAAAAGCCTTCTTCGTCTCCTTCGAGAAGGAGGCGCAGACGCTTCTCGACAAGTACCTGGACAACGTCGAGGCCTATCTGGACAACCGCAAGCTGCTCGACCCGATCACCGAAGAGGAGATCGATCCGGACGAGAAGTTGATGCGCTCGATCGAGGAAAAGGTCAAGGTCTCCGAGAGCGGCAAGGACGCCTTCCGCAACGAGATCTTTCGCAAGGTGGCCTTCTCGCAGCGCAAGGGTGACCCCTTCGACTACCGCAGCCACGAGAAGCTGCGCGAGGCTATCGAGAAACAACTCTTCGAGGAGCGGCGCGACACCATACGCCTGACCGTGTCCAGCCGCAACCCCGACCAGGAGCAGCTGCGCAAGATCAACGAGGTGGTCGATACCCTTGTGACGCGCGGGGAGTACTGCATCGAGTGCGCCAACGAGCTTTTGAAATACGTGAGCAGCTTGCTGGCCAGGGAGAAGTAGCTATGCGGATGCAGCAAATCCCATGGGACTTGCGGCGCCGCGGCTTGAAGGACTCGATACGCCACGACAAACGGGTCAAGGAGGCCATCCGCAAGAACCTGAAGGAGCTGATCGCCGAGGAGAATATCATTACCTCCGACGGCAAGCGAATGGTCAAAATCCCGCTGCGCTATCTCGACCAGTACCGCTTCCGCTACGGCACGCCCGCGGTGCTCGCCGGACAGGGCAAGGGTAAAGAGGGCGAGATACTGGCCCGCGATGCCTCTGAATTGCCCGGCGGCGGCCTGGCCGGAGACGCGCCGGGCGCCGAGATCTACGAGGCCGAGATCTCGATCGAAGAGCTGACCCGCATGATGCTCGCCGACCTGGCCCTCCCCTGGCTCGAGGACAAGGAAAACGACCAGATCAAGGCCCGCTCCGTACGCTACGACGATATGCGCCGCAAAGGGCCCATGAAAAACCTCGACATAAGGCGCTCGCTCCTCGAGAACATCAAGCGCAACGCTGCGCTCGGCCGCGCCCGAATCCAGAACCTGAAGGAGGAGGATCTCAGGTTCAAGGTCTGGAGCGAAAAGGAGGAGCGCCATTCCAACGCCTCCGTCTACCTGCTCATGGATCGCTCCGGCTCGATGACCACCGAGAAGAAGTACATAGCCAAGAGCTTCTTTTTCTGGATGGTCCGCTTCCTGCGCCTGAAATATAACACGGTCGATATGGTGTTCATTGCCCACGATGTTGAGGCACGTATTGTGCCTGAGAGGGACTTCTTCACCATCTCCAACAGCGGCGGCACGCTCTGCTCATCGGCCTACGCCCTGGCGCTCGATCACATCGTCAAAGTCCACCCCAAGGCCAAATGGAATAATTATCTGTTTCACTTCTCCGACGGCGAGAACCAGGAGGAAGACAACAAGCGCTGCCGCGAGCTGATCATGCAACTGATCGACCACTGCACGATGCTGGGGTACGGCGAGATCAACTATCAGGATGATGCCTCGTTCTACGGGCTGGTGAAACCATATAACCCACATTGGAGCACGCTCTACAAGGAGCTGCGCACCATCGAGAGCGATCGCTTCATCACCACAATCATCAGGCAGAAAGAGGACGTTCACAATGCGCTGCAGCAGTTTTTCGGCAAGCGGCTCCAGGCGCCGGCCAGATGATAGCCGAGGGGACCGAGAGATGTCCATTCCCGAAAAGCGAATAGACGAGATCAAAAAACTGAGCATGGAGCTGGGCCTCGACTTCTTCGAGGTCATCTTCGAGGCCGTGCCCTTCGACATAATGATCGAGATAGCGGCCTATGGTCTGCCGACGCGCGCGCGCCACTGGTCCTACGGCAAGGTCTACAACCGCGAGCGCATTCACGGCCACATGGGGCTCTCGCGCATCTACGAGATAGTGCTCAACAACAACCCCTGTTACGCCTTCCTGCTCGACTCCAATAACGAGATCACGAACCTGCTGGTGGCGGCACACGTCTTCGCCCACTGCGACTTTTTCAAGAACAACATCTACTTCAGCGACACCAACCGTAACATGGTCAACGACGCGGTCGAGCATGCCATACGCATAGACGAATACATAGAACGATATGGCCTCGAGAAGGTCGAGCATCTCATGGACATCGGCTTCGCCCTGGACCGGCACATCGACTACCACAAAGGGCTGAGCCGCCGGCCTTACCCCGAGCGGCAGGTCGTGGAGAGAGTCCGGAAGCTCCCGGAATATGCCGATATCTTCGGCGAGGAGCGCTTTGTGGTGACCAAGCAGGTGATCAACGAAAAGGTCCCGCCGCATCCCGAGCGCGACCTGCTCTGGTTCCTCGCCAACTACGCCCCAATTGAGCCCTGGGAGCGCGACGTGCTCGAGGTCATCCGCGAAGAGTCGTTCTACTTCTACCCGCAGTTCGAGACTAAGATCATCAACGAGGGGTGGGCCAGTTACTGGCACGCCGAGATCATGAAGCACTACGACCTCACGCCGCAGGAGGCGATAGATTTCAGCGTCCTGCATTCGGATGTCGTCAACCCGGGCCACCGGCTGAGCATCAATCCCTACTATCTGGGCTACAAGATCCTGGTCGACGTCGAACAGCGCTGGGATCAGATGCACGAGCAGGGAAAGTCTGAAATCACCGGTCGGCAGAAGCTGCTCGAGATCAGGACGCTGGAAAACGATATTTCTTTTATCAGAAATTATCTGACCCCGGAGCTTGCCGAAAAGCTCAGCCTCTTCACCTACGGCTACGCCTGCGACCACCCGCCTCACGGCAAGCGCATCTGCTCGAAATGCGGCGAGATCGCCATACGCAGCCGCAAGTTCGAAGATATCGTCGAGGCGCTCGTCTCGCCGAAATTCAATTACGGTGCCCCTCGCATCGTGATCAAAGAGGTCGGCAGCGACGGCACCCTCTACATCGAGCAGGAGAAGTCCGACCACCGCGGCCTCGACGTGAAGTTCGCGCAGAAGACCGTCGATTATATTTATCAGCTCTGGAAGCGCCCGGTCCAGCTCGTCGCCCGCAACGAGCAGATGAAGGAAATCACCATTCGTTCCAGCTCTTAAAAACAGGAGCTAGAAGCTAGGAGTTAGGAGCTAGGAGGTTAATCTCGATGAAGCTGGAGGCCTGGTGGTGTGGCAATGGGCGATTATGAGAGGAGCAGATAATTTCTTTTATCCCTTACCCATGTTTCGCTATTTATGCCTGCCGACATGTATTTATTCTAGCTTCTAGCTCCTCCTCTTGAAAAGCGCTCCAGGTTAACTTACATTTAAGCTTTCGATTTCGGGGGCAACCATGAGAACTCGCACCTATCGAGCGGAAGCGGTTTTGGTCGATGCGGTTTTCCCCAGGAGCCGTCTGGCCGCGGAGGCGGTGCTGCTCTTAGCCTTCAGTTTGTTGACCGCGCTCTGCGCGCAGGTTGCGCTGCCGCTGCCATTTACTCCCGTGCCGATTACCGGACAGACCTTCGCCGTGCTGCTCAGCGGCGCGCTGCTCGGAGGCCGGCGCGCTGCTTTGAGCCAGGCCCTTTATTTAGCCGAAGGGCTGGCCGGGCTGCCGGTCTTCGCTCCGTTCGGCCCGCCTGGTCTGGCGCGATTGCTCGGCCCGACCGGGGGTTATCTGATGGCTTATGTTCCCGCAGCATTTATTGTCGGCTGGTTTGCAGAGAGGGGCTGGAGCCGCAATCCTGCGAGGATGGTGCTGGCACTGGCCCTCGGTAGCCTGACCATACATGCCGGCGGCCTTTTCTGGCAGGCTTTTGGCCTCGGCTTGCCAATGGACCGGGCCCTGGCGCTCGGTTTTTATCCCTTCCTGATAGGCGATGCAATTAAGGCGACGCTCGTCGCCCTGCTGGTCCCGGCCGGCTGGATGATCGTCGAGCGCAAGTGAAAGGAGGAAAAGATTATGGCTCAGGAACGTCCCGGCGCTGCTACGCTTCGCGGAAACCCGGTTACACTGCTCGGGCCCGCGCTTAAGCCTGGTGACAAGGCGCCCGATTTCGTGGCGGTCAACACCGACCTTCAAGAGGTGAGGTTAAAGGAAACGGCGGGCAGGGTGAGATTGATTGCCAGCGTTCCCTCGCTGGACACACCGGTTTGAGACGCCGAGACTCGCCGGTTCGGCGAGGAGGCGTCGAAGCTCGACAAGGCGCAGTTTATCACGGTGAGCATGGACCTTCCCTTTGCCATGAAGCGCTGGTGCGGCGCCGCCGGCGTCAGCAACATCACCATGCTTTCCGACCACCGTGAGGGAAATTTCGGCCAGAATTACGGCGTGTTGATCAAGGGATTGCGTCTGCTGAGCCGGGCCGTTTTCGTGGTTGATGGCAAGGATACGATACGTTACATCGAATATGTGCCCGAGGTCGCCAATCACCCCAACTATGACGCAGCGCTCGAAGCGGTGCGCAAGCTCCTCTCGGAGCAGGCGGCTGGGGCTTAACCGTTTGCAGCCTATCTCATTCAGCGCAGAGAGCACGGATACCGCGAAGCAGGGGCGCATGGCGATGCGCCCCTAACTCCCCCGCTCGCGCGGCAGCGAATATTCTCACACCACGGAAAGGAGGATGCGGCGGCGCTCGCGGTCCACGCTATCGACGCGCACGCGCAGCCGCTGTCCCAACTCGTAGCTCTTCTTCTTCCGCCTTCCGGTCATGCTGCGCGCTTCCGGGTCAAACGAGTAGTAGTCATCGAGCGTATTTATCGGCACGAACCCTTCGACGAATGGCTCCAGCAGTTCGACATAGAACCCGTAACCGGTGACCCCGGTTATCAGCCCCTCGTATTCCTCGCCCAGCCTGCGCGCCATCAGCTCGGCGCGCATCCAGTCGATGATCTCTCTTTCCGCTTCCGCCGCGGCGCGCTCCCTTTCGGAGCAGTGCCTGGCCGCCTCGGCCAGCTTAGCCATCTCCTGCTCGAGGCACGCCTTGCGGTCGGGACCAACTTTCTCGATCCCATCGGATAGGAGCTTTTTGAGCACGCGATGGACCAAGAGGTCAGGATAGCGCCTGATCGGCGAGGTGAAGTGGGTATAGCTCTCGCTGGCCAGACCGAAATGTCCCGAGTTGGTCTCCGAATAGCGGGCCTGCATGAAGGAGCGCAGCATGAGATAAGAGAGGATTTGAGCCTCGGGCTTTCCCGCAAGCCGCTCTGAGAGCCGCTGGAAGTCGCGCGAATCGAGACGACCATTTCTCTTCCCGAATTTATAGCCGAAGCGGGCGGCGAGTAACTGAAATTCCGCGACCTTGCGCTGGTCCGGCTCCTCGTGCACGCGAAAAAGCGCTGGCGCCTCCTGCTCATAAAGAAACGACGCAACCGCCTCGTTTGCCGCCAGCATGAACTCCTCGATGATTCGATGGGCGATGTTCCGCTCCGAGCGCGCGATATCGACCACCTTTCCTTCGCTGTCGAAGCGCACCACCGGCTCCGGCAGGTCGAAATCGATAGCTCCCCGCCCGATCCGCTTGGCGTTAAGGATCAGGCAAAGCTCCTCCATCAGCTTCAGCATCGGCATAAGCTCGGCGTAACGGTCCGCCTCTTTCGCCTCCCCTTCGAGGGCCCTAGCCACCGAGGTATAAGTCAACCTCTCATCGCTTCTGATAACCGATGGGGTGAAGCTCTTGTCGATGACCCTTCCCTTCCCGTCGATCTCCATCACCACGGAGAAGGTCAGCCGGTCAACTTTCGGTTTCAGGCTCGCGATGCCGCTCGAAAGCTCATGCGGGAGCATCGGCACCGCTCGGTCCGGGAAGTAGACTGAGGTGGCGCGGGCGCAGGCCTCTCGGTCCAGCGCGCTACCCTCTGCCACATAATGCGATACGTCGGCGATGTGCACGTAGAGCAGATAATTGCCATTTGGGAGTTTCTCCAGGCCGACCGCGTCGTCGAAGTCACGCGCCGACTCGCCGTCGATCGTTACGGTCAGCAGGTCGCGAAAATCTCGGCGCCCGGCCAGGTCCTCACGCCGCACTTCGGTCGGTAGCGCGGCCGCCTCTCGCGCCGCCTCCGCGGAGAACTCATAAGGGATGCGGCGCTTGTGCATAGCTATCTTGTATTCGATATCTGGATCCCCCGGGTAGCCGAGGACCTCCACCACGCGCCCCCGAGGCTTCTCGCGCCCGCCCGGATGCGATAGGATCTCGACGTCAACTATCATCCCGCTGGATAGCTTGCGGACCGCTGCGCCGTGCTGTTTTAGCGGCAGGTCGTTTACGATCTTCACCTCGTGCAGGTACCGGTCATCGAGCGGCACGACGTGGCCTCCGGAACTGGAGGCATAGTATTTGCCGACGACCATATTGCCGGCGCGCTCGAGTACTTTTATCACTCGCCCCTCGAGCTTTTCGCCTTCGCCCTTAGGTTTACGCTCGACCCGCACCAGGACGCGGTCACCGTGCCAGGCATCGCCCATATCGCGCGGGGCTATGAAGATGTCTTTAGACTTTTCGCTTTTTGAATCCGGGATGACGAAGCCGTAGCCGTCCCGATGGCAGGAGAGGCGTCCGGTTATCAGCTCTGCGCGCGAGGGTATGGCATAACTGTTTCGCTTGAGGCGCAGGAGCATATCGAGCGACACCAGCTCCTCGAGCGCCTGCCTGAGCGCCTGGCGGCCATCTCGGCCGACTCCCAGCTCGCGCGCGAAATCGTTAAATGCCAGGAACTGGCCAGGGCGCGTTTCTATAAACTCCAGCAACTGTTTCTTAAGCATAAAAAAGCTCAACTCCTTGCGGACTAGCCGCTAACTTGCCCGGTCTCTGCGATTTCTCCAGAAGGGGGGCACAATCGAGGGGAACCTCTTTGCAACCAATCATCAATTATAACATAGCGCGCTGCAGTTATCGGGCATACGGCCCCCCACATATTATGAAAACGATTTTCAATTTCATCTTGACACACGCCGGCGCCGTGTGATAAATAGGAGCGGCAGTGCTGTGATGCCGGGCATTGCCCGGCTTGGAAAAATGCCCGAGCAAGGCGGGTCGGGAAACAAAACAAAAGGGATGCGTTGCCGCTAACAACGCATCCCAATTGCGCGGTTGGTTCTGTCACCGACGCACCTTCATTTTAGCCAAATTCTACCTCCAGATCAACCGCGCCCTCCCGACCTCCTTTTTCACCTGCGCTTGCCGCTCTCGTTGCACGAGGATGGCGGCGAAAGGAGGACAAATGCGCCTTAATCCTGATGAAGAGACAGCAGCTATGCTCCTCTCCTCTAAAAAAGACTTCGGCTGGGTCATGCGCTGCCCGAACGGCTGTATTCACATCAGCATCGGCAACCTGACCTTCAGGCTCTCCGAAGCGCATTACTGGACCTTGATGGAGATGCTCTCGGAATCGGCTACCGAGATCGCCAATCATTCGTTACCGCCGGTTGACCAGAACGTTCACTGATCGAGGAGGTCAAGAGCAATGTCTGACCACAAAAGGAATATCCAGCTGATCCTGTTCTGCTCCTTCCACGTGCTGGTTTTTGTCACCAGCTTGCTAACTTTTAGTGCCTTTGCCCGCCCCGCTCTCCGCCTGAGCGGCATTGTGTTGGATTTGACCGGGCGGGCGATCCCGTCGGCTGAAATCGAAGTTTCCGGAGCGGATCGAACTTACTCCAGGCACCTGCTCAGCTCGGCGGATGGCCGCTTCGCAGTTGAGCTGCCTGGCGGCGTTTATCAAGTAACCGTACGTTTTCCCGGCTTTGCTCTGTGGAAGCGAGAGGTCCATGGGCAGGGTCCGGTTGAAATCGAAGTGCTGCTAAAGCCGGCCGCAATGAGCGAGCATATCACGGTTACCGCCACACGCAACGAAGAGATGGCCCGGCGCGCGCCACAGCCGGCCACTTTGATCCTGGGCGACGAGATTCGGCATCGACAGCCGACTAACATCACAGAGCTGGTCGCCGATTTGCCCGGCGTCTACTTTACCGAAAGCGGTCCATTTCGTCAGCGCCCGGTTATGCGCGGGCTCGACAGCAACCGCCTTCTGATTCTGGTTGACGGCCAGCGGCTCAACAACGGCCGAACCTCGACGCAAAATGCCGGGATCGAGCCGGCCCTCGTCGATATTCACCAGGTCGAAAGGATAGAGGTGGTGCGAGGCGCCGGATCGGTGCTTCACGGCTCGGATGCCCTGGCAGGTGTAATTAACATCATTACCAGGAAACCGGAGCCGACAACCGGCCTTAAATTTAGCGGCGGCTTCTCGGGCGAGTACCAGAGCGCGCGCGATGGCCGGCGGTTTCACGGCATGTTCGGGGCCAGTCGCGCCGACTGGAGCCTGCGCCTTGCCGGAACAATCGGGCGCTTCGAAAACTATAAGGCCCCGGCCGGGCGCGTCCCAAACTCGGCTGCAGATGAAGACAACGCTGAAGCAGCCTTTAGCTTCAGCCACTCCTCGCGCGACCATCTGCGGCTGCAATGGACGCGGCGCAGAGGAAGCAGGATAGGGGTGCCGGGGCTCGCCGAGTCCGGACCATTTTTCGCCAATTTCCCTTTCGACGACCGCGATAAAATCGCCCTCTTCTACCAGCGCGACGGCGCCGGCGCTCTCTTCGCGCGCCTCGGCGCAAATTTCTACTGGCAGAAGCAGGAGCGAAACTTCTTCAATCGGGTGCAGAGCCCCGGCTTCTCGCTTTCGAGCAGCACGATTACCGATACCAGGACCGTAGGTTACGATCTCCAATTCACCCAGCATCCGAGGCGCGGCCATCGATTAACCTACGGCACGAGCTTCTTCCGCGATTCCAATCAAGATTTCCGCGAACAGATAATTTTCCCCGGGACGCCCAGAGCCAGGGTGATAGACCGGTCCCCGAGCGTCCCAAACTCGCGCCTGACCGGATTTGCCATCTTTCTACAGGACGAGTGGGCGGCAAGCGATCGGCTTTCCTTTAACCTCGGCATTCGCACCGACATTTTCCACACCAGCGCTGAAGCCACCGCTAACTTTCAGGGCCCGATCGCAGGTGCCAGGACCAATGCCACAGTTAATGGAAACGTTGGCGCCATGTTCCAGCTTTCCAGCCAATTGAGCCTCTTCGGCCGCGTGGCGCGCGCCTTCCGCGAGCCGAACCTGTTCGAGCGGTTCTTCTTCGGCCGCGGTTCCGTCGGCGGATTTGTTGTCCCCAACCCGGATCTTGAGCCGGAGACAGCGGTCGGCACCGAAGTTGGATTCCGAATCCACAACGACCGTATTCGGCTGACGGCCAACTATTTCCATAATCGGATCAGCGACCTGATCGCTACGGTGCCGGGGACCTTCAGGGGCCAGCCCACCTTTGGCGGCCAGCCTGTTTCCACCAGCGCGAATATAGAGGAGGCCCGCATCCAGGGAATCGAGGGGGACCTGGAGCTTTGGTGGAGCGCCGCCGGCCAGCTCTGGATGTTTTATTCCCGGCACAGCTATCAAAGAGGGACCAATCTGACGAACGACCAGCCGTTGCCGCTTATCGTTCCCTTTGCGTCCACGAACGGGCTGCGCTGGTATGGAGCAACGGGCAAAATCATGCAGGAGCTACAGGTTCGGACCGTAGCGGGCGGCGATAGGGTCCCGTCCGGCTCCCCGCCCCTCTCAGGATTTACCCTTCTTGGCTGGCGCAGCGAAATCCGGCTGTTCGATAGAAACGGCCTCTTCGCCTTCTATCCCGGAATGCCGCAGCTCTTCGGCTGGAGCCTGGACAACTTCACAGATAAATCGTACCGTCATCTTTTCAGCCGGATAGCGGCTGAGGGGATTAACGTTAAGCTGCGCCTCGAGTGGGTATTTTAAACATAGCGCAGTAAGCTCGACATGGGGAGAGCAAACAGCGCCCCGGCTCGAATGGAGGTTCGTCATGAGAAAAATTACCAGGGCATCGATAGCATCGATCATGCTGTTAAATTACTACCCGCTCAGCCCCCTTTCGGCATTTGGGGCTGCCGATACGCTGGGAAAGCTGGGATTTCTCATTGTAGCGCCCGATCGCGGATTTTTCGGCAATAAAACCGTCGAGGAGCGCTTCGGCGAATATCGGAAAACCTATGAGGGTTCGCGCCTGTTTTTCATGACCAGGCGTTTGCAGCGCGAGCGCCTGACAGATGCTTTGAAGGAGCTTTTCGATAGCGGTTACAAACGACTTGTAGTCCTTCCCCTGATCGTTTCCGAACAGGAGGAGTTATGGCGGAAGTTTCGGCAGGACCTGGAAGCGGCCTTATCCGCCCTCAGTCCAGCTCCGCGAGTTGATTTCGCAGAACCTTTCGGAGCAAGCCATCTCGCCTCTGAAATTTTACTCGATCGCATTCGGGAGATCAGCCGCGCTCCGGAACAGGAGCACCTGACCATCCTAGGTTGGGGGGCCACCGATGCCCGGTCCGAGGCCGGGATTCGCGAGGCTTTGACCAGGCTTTTCCAGCCGCTTAGCTCGCTCTTTCCTTTTCGCGGTTGGAGCGTCGAAGTGCTCTGGTCGGAGCGGGATAGCGAGCAGGCTTCCGAGAAAAACAGGGAGGTTTTCGCCCGCATTATCGATCAGGCCGCTCGGCCGCACCGTCCCGTTCTGGTTCCATTCTTTCTCGGCTATCGTGCCGACGGGCACATGTCGGTAGAGGGCCTTTTGCGCCGGCAGCTCGCCCCCTATCGCATCGAATGGCAACCTAACATGCCTGATGAGCACTTGCTTTTATCTCGGTGGCTCAAGCGGGCAAGCGCCCGCTTCGAGCAGCCGACCGCGGAGAACTTCGGCCTCATCGTTCTGGCGCATGGCTCCGACCAGATTTGGAACGAGGAGATACGCAAAGCGCTCGAGCCTGTGGCGCGTAAATACGACACCGAATTCAGTTTTAACATGGCAGACCCGGCGCTCCTGCAAAAGGCGGTAGATGCGCTGGAATCGAGAGGCAAAAGGATCATCGCGATCTACCGGCTTTTTGCCCTCGAGCGCAGCTTCGCCGATTCGATTGCTCTCATGATTGGCGAGAGCCCACGGCACGGCGCCCACGGCGGCCACCACAGCTCATACCAGCCGCGTATCCGCTCGGGCAGCCATATTGTGAGCTTCGGCGGCCTTGAAGACCATCCCCTCTTTGCTGAAGCCCTGCTCGAGCGGGTGCTCTCTTTGAGCCAGGGCGAACCCGACAACGAGAGCGTCCTTCTGGTGGCCCACGGCGCGGGCTCGGATGAAGATGATGAGCACTGGAGAAAAGTGCTCGGCTCCATCGCTCGCCGGATGCAACAGATGGCGAAAACTCCGTTTCACAGCATCGCAGGTGTTACGTTGCGCGAGGACTGGCCCGATAAACGAAGGCAGGCGATCGAGCAGATCGAAAAGCTGGTGGAGGGCGCCCGGCAGCAGGGGCTAAGCGTTCTAGCGGTAGAGGCAAGGGTGAACGGGCCGGGGCCAACCAGGCGCTTTCTTCAACACCTCGATATCCCGATCAACGATGATGGCTTTGTCCCCCACCCCAACCTGAGCCGGCTGGTCCTCCAAGCTATAGATAGCTATATGCTGGCAGCAAATCGCATGGGGAAGGAGCAGGAACCGGCGGACCGTATCCGCTAAGGCCGTTGCGCCGGGGGTGAAATCCTTGACAGAATTGGGCTTTTAGGCTAATTTGAAGCTGTTGCGATCGAGCATGAAGAGGCACGGCAAAAAGATTACTTTTCTAACGCGCACGCTCTCCCTGCTGCTGGTTGCTGCCAATTTGCTCTACGTTCTCTCCTATTCGGTAGAGCTTTCTCATCTTTGCCGCGAGCTGGCGCACGATGGGGCGGCCGCCCTCTCCAGCGGCGAAGCATCGCAGCGCGGTCCTGTCATTGGCGCCGGAGCGGCGATAAGTTCCTTCCCTTCAGGACATGCCTGCCATCCCTGCTCGCTCGCAAAGTTTCTATCATGGGCATCCCTCTCCAGCTCGCCTTTTAATTTGGACTGCGGCGGCAGGCTGGCTCGCCCCGTCCCGCTCTCAGCCAGCCTCCCTGGCAGCGAGATAAATATCTCTCAGCGAGCGCCGCCTCCGAGCAGCACCCGCCTTTAACGCCTTTCCTGCCGAAATCGAAGCTGATTATACCATTGCTGCCTGGCTGAAATTATTGCGGAGGAGGCTTGATATGAGAACAAAAACCCTAAAGCTCTCTTTAACCTTCACTGTCTTGGCCGTTGTTGTAATGAGCGCACCGCTCCAAGCCCAGATCCAGAGAGGGACGATACGGGGCAGGGTTATCGACGATACCGGGGCCGTACTGCCCGGCGCCACGGCAACTCTTATCAATCGTATTTCAGGACTATCGCGGACCGCGATTTCGGATGACGAAGGGAATTTCGAATTCAACAACGTCCCCTTCAACCCATATCTTCTGACCGTCTCTTTTCCCGGGTTCCGCCGCTTCGAGCGCGATGTTCACGTGCATTCCAACCTCCCAATAGATATCGAGGTCAAGCTCGGCCTGGCTCCGCTCGAGGAGGTCGTCGTAGTGCATGCTCAGGGGGAGTTGGTCGAGGAGGACTCGGCGCGCACCCACGTCATTCTCGACGAATCGAAAATCGAGAAGCTGCCCGGAGCTGCATCCAGCATGGGTTTATCCTCGCTCATCGCCGCGGCGCCCGGTTGGATCGTCGATGACAACCAGCGCCTGCACATTCGCGGCTCCGAAGGGCACATACTTTACGTGGTTGACGGCGTGCCGATCATCGACCGGCTCGACACCACCTTTGCCGGCAGCATCGATCCGCGCTCGCTCAACTCGATGGATATAATTACCGTCAGCATACCTGCCGAATTCGGCAACCGCCTGGGCGCCGTGATCAACCTGCAGTCTAAATCGGGCATAGACCTGCCGCTCTCCGGCAGCTTCACCATGGGGGCCGGCAACTTCAGGAGCGGCGAGATCGGCTATAGCTTCGGCGGGAGGATAAACGAAAAGCTCGGGATCTTCCTCTCCAGCTCCACGGCACAGTCGCACCGCTTCCTCGATCCGCCCGAAGAGGGGAATTTCAACAACCGCGGCGGCACCGGCAAGCTCAACTTCCGCGCCGATTTCCACCCGACGCGCAACGATATCATCTGGTTCAACCTTTCCGTCAACGGCACGAACTTTCGCGTCCCCAACCGGCTCGAGCAGGAGCTTGCCGGCCAGAGGCAGCGCCAGGAGCTGCGCGATAACAGCCAGTCGCTGGCCTGGCAGCGTATCTTATCGATGAACACGGTCTCCAATCTCGCGGTTTATCGCAGGCACTACCGCGCGCGGCTGCTGCCGAGCCAGGGCGATACCCCGATAAGCGCGGCGCAGCGGCGCAGCCACACTAACGAGGGGATAATCGGGAGCCTGACCCACCATCGCTCGGGCCACACAATTAAGGCAGGGTTTGAGCTATTTCGAACTCCGGTTCGCGAGCGCTTCAGCTTCGAAATCACTGATCCCGACGCCGTAGAGGTAACCGAAGAGGCGGCCAAGCATGTGCGGGGCAACCCCTTCGTTTTCAGCGAGCGGAGGATCGGGCGACAGGTCTCAGCCTATATCCAGGATACATTTTCTCCGTTCAAGCACTTCACGGTCGAGGCCGGCCTTCGCTACGACAACTACCGTCTCCTGGTGTTCGACCAAGAATTCAGCCCGCGCCTCGGCCTGGCCTACTTTATCCCGCGGACGCGCAGCGCGGTGCGCTTCTCCTTCAATCGCTTCTTCCAGCCGCCGCAAATCGAGAACCTGCTCCTGGCCGGCTCGGCCGCCGCGGCCAGGCTCTCCCCCTTCGCCGATCGGGGGGGCTCGGCTGAGATCAGGCCGGACAAGCAGTGGGTTTACGAAGTCGGCTTTGCCCAGGAGGTCGCGAACCTGTTTAAGCTCGACGTCGCCTACTTCTGGAAGAGGATTCGCAATTTCGCCGATCGCGATCAGTTCCTGGAAACGGCGGTGATCTTCCCGATCAGCATAGCGCGCGGTCGCGCCGAAGGCCTGGAGGTCAGGGTCGATATGGTGGAACACAAGGGGTTCGCCGGGTTCATCAGCTACTCCAATTCGGTCTCGCGCGGCATCGGCCCGCTCAACGGAGGCCTTTTCCTCTCGGAAGAGTTCGAGGAGCTAGGCCCGGGCGTGATCTTTCCCAACGACCATGACCAGCGCAACAGCGCGGCCTTTGCCGTTACCTATAGAGACTCGAAGACCGGCTGGTGGATATCGCTGACCGGCCGCTTCGACAGCGGACTGCCATTCGAATTCGAAGAAGCTGAGATCGAGGAGTTAATGGAGCGCCCCGGCGCCGACCTGGTCGATTTCGAGCGGCGTCGTGTAAAGCCGCGCACCATCTTGAACCTTTCCACAGGAATAGACCTCTTCAGGAAGGAGCGGGTGGGCCTGAGCTGGCAGTTCGATATACAGAACCTGACCAACAAGCGCTTTCTGTACAACTTCGAGAGCGTTTTCGGCGGCACCCATTTCGGCTCGCCCAGGCTCTGGAGCGGCAGGCTCAAGCTTACGTTCCGGTAAATCGAGTTAAAATTGCTCCAGCAGGCATATATAAATGAAGGGTCGAGACGACTCGCCTTGTTGCGCCAAACGGGCCGGAGGCAGCTTTAACCACCGCTATCGGCTAGGCAATTGGGCGAGCGCCCTCTTGAGCAAATTACCGGCATCTGTGCTGTCGGATGGAAAGCAAGCCAGCGCCAGCGACGAGGGAAGCCTGTAATCTTCCAGGGTCGAGGCCAGGCGTTCTTTTACAACCCGGCACGCGGACCGATCGGCGTTCAGCAATATTACGGAAAGCTTATCGATATCTAACCTGCCTATAATATCCGTCCTTCTCACTTCGCCGGATAAGATGGATGCAAGCTTCCGGACCCGTTCCCCGACCTGCTTGACCTGACGCTTGCCCGGGTCTACTCCGACCAGCAGCAAAGAGAGATAATTTTGATATCTTATCGCTTTACTTATCTCCATGTTCAAGAAGAACAGGAACGGTTCTTTCCCAAAAACCATCGTTTCAGAATCGAGCAGCATCCTTAAAAGATGCTTCCTATCAGCATCCATCTCATGATAGCCTCCTTTGCTAGTATTGGCTTGCTATGGAGATCCGCTCACTCAATGCGCGATTCCAACCACCGGAACAACCAAAAGCTGCTCCATTATGGCTTTAAGCCTATTCTGTGTCAAGATGTGAGGGGGTCAGGGAGTCAGCGGTTGAGGTGGGCCTGGCTCGATGAGTATATGGTATCGCCTGCTGCAACTTCCGCTCGGTTCAGTATCGTCTTTTCCTTTTAGCTCTCGACTTTGATTCGGCCTTTCGTTTCCCTTTCTCCTGTTCCTCTATCCACCACCACATCTGCTCCTCGGCGATGAGGCCGGCCTTTGCTGCCACTCTCGCCTCCTCAAGAGTAAGGCTCCTGAGGCGGATGATCTCCTTTCTGATACGTTCTATTTTCTTCGTAGCTTTCGCTAAAGTAAGCTGTTCATCGGGAGTGAGCTTTGCCGCGTGAGCCTTCTCCGCCGGCCGTCTGGGATTAAGCAAGATCCCGCCAGCATTCGCCAGCACATAAAAGACGTCTGTCGGGATCATAACATCATGCATGCGGTTCACTCTCGTTGCGATCGGATTGATTCTGTACCCCATGGCTGGCCCCTTTAGATTATTCGAGGATAAGGCTTGATCCGGTCTGGCCGTAACCTGGATAATAACCCCACCCCGAGCTATCTGTCCACTTCAAACTACCCACTTGGGAATAGTCTCTGGATGAATGATAGCTATGTGTCAGGGATTATAAGGCGCACCACCCCTTTTGTCAATAAAAACCGAATGCAATTAAAGTGCCTAAGAGCCGCAAGGCACCGGGGGGCGGCGATTATACTTGAATTGTGTTGATTGTACGTATATAATCCTTGTCAAACAAAAAGATGGTTTGCCTATTTTGCACGCCCGGGTTGAATTCCGGAAGGGGGAGGTCAGTGGTAGCACAAAAGCAATCAATGAATAACGCTTCCAACAACAAGGCCGATGAAAGGCGCAGACACAAGCGCGTTGCTCTGCTCGAGGAGCTTGAATACGAGGGGGAGGGACGAAGGTTTCGCAGGCGGCTCACTGAGATAAGCATCGAAGGGATGTTTATCGATACTCCGAACCCGTTTCCACCCGGGACGCTCCTTGCCGTGAAATTTCGCCTGCCCAATTCGGAGGATCATATAGTAGCCACCGCCGAGGTCCTTTACGTCCAGCAGAAGGTGGGAATGGGGGTCAAGTTCAAGGACTTGAGGCCGGAGGACCGAGAGAAGATAAAGGCTTTCGTGGAAGGAGGTTCTTTTCGAAGGGGCTCGATACGCCCAGAGTTTGTGAGAAGTTCTCGCATTATGGTCAAAATGCCTGTGACCATAGAAGGATCTGATAGCGGCGGGGCGAGCTTCGAGGAGGAAACCACCATAGTGACCTTAAGCATGGGCGGGGCCTCTATTCTCACGAACCGAAATTTGAATGTAGGCATGCCTTTGTATTTATGTATCCCCAAGGGGCTCAAGTTCGAAGCGAGGGTGGCATGGGTGGGAAACGAGGCGACCGGAACCAAAGGCCTGGTCGGCCTTCAATGCCGCGGCCTGGCCCAAGCGCTGGGCTTTCAGTTCCCATAAAATCAGGAGCTAGAAGCTAGGAGTTAGGAGCCAGGAGATTGATCTAGATAAAGCTACAGGCGTGGTGGTGTAGCAATGAGTGAGATGATAGAAGCATAGATGTTCTATTCCCCCTCATGCCTCTCGCCTTCCGCCTCACGGCTTTTATTCTAGCTTCTAACTCCTAGCTTCTAGCTCCTCAAATTTAGTGCTTGATCTTCTCCCAGTAGTAGTCGAAGGTAAACAGGGGGCTGTTGGTCTTGACGTGGCATTTCAGGCAGCTCTGGCTGCCGGCCCGCATCGAGGGGCGCGGCGCCTTCCCGCCGGAAGCGAAAAATTCTACGTGCGCCAGGCCGGGCCCATGGCAAGATTCGCAACCGACCTCGCGCGCATGGTAGCGTCCGGTCCGGTAATCGTATCCGGTGACGTGACATGCCAGACAGTCCCAGCGTCCCGCCACCCCTCGCTTCTCCAGGGTCTCGTAAGAGTGGCCGTGCCGGGATTCCTGCCAAACCGAATAGGCGCGCGCGTGGCACATCTGGCAGGAGGACGAGCCGGCATATCCCGCGAGCTTTCCATCGAGCGCCGGATAAACCGCGATGCGGCTTATGGCCCGCTCCCGCGCCTGGTCGAGCAGCGCCACCATCCGGGCATCTTCGCCCAGCTCTGCTCCTATCGGCACCATTTGATACTTCAGTTGCGACGAGCCGCCGCTCCGCGAGAACAGGGCGTGTCCCATATGCTCCCCGTAATCCCCGCTCCAGCCCGCAATCCTCGGGCCTTGGCGGGGCGTGAAGCTGATCTCGGCTGCGGAGACGATCAGATCGATCCCATCGATCTTGCTCCCGAGATCGATTGCCGCCCGGGCCGAAAAGTCTCCGAGAAGGACAACCAGGTCGGCCGAATCCTTTTTTAACTGGGGCATCAACCGGCCGAGCGCGACCTCGGGCGCGAGGGTTTCCAGCCCATCCAGTTCACCGCCGGCCCGGCTCGAATCTACCGCCGCCGCGCCGATTATCGCTATGCGCAGGCCTTCCAGCTCCTTGACCCGATAAGGAGGGAAGAGGTGAGCGCCGTCTGCCTTCAGGACGTTCGAGGAGACGAGCGGGATGCCGGAGCGCGCGAGCCGCTCGAGCTTCTCGCGTCCTAATTCGACGTCGCGCGCTCCGAGGTTCACCGCGTCGTAAGCGAGCGCGGCGTATCCGGCAATCGCCTGCTCGAAGCGAACTGGCAGCAGCGGGTCCTCGCTTTTCGGCAAGAAGTTTCCGCAATCGAGCCTCAGCACGAGCCTTCGCCCCGCCAGCAGCTTGTCGAACAGCGACCTGGTGCGCGGCAGGCCGCCGCGCAGCGCGGGAGAACAGCCGCAGAGTTCGGTATGGCCGTAGATGTCGCGCGTGTAGAAAATCTCGATGGTAAAGTCTCCGGCCCAACCATATGCCCATAATATTCCGGTCAGCGCCAGGGGCAACAGTGGTTTTATCGCGCGAGATTCGTGCCAACGAAATAGGGATTGGGGACTGTGGATCATCGCCTCACGCCTTACGAGATTATTGTTCGACCCGGGCGGGCGTTGCCTTGCCTCGCTTCCTCTCGGCGTAATCTATTGCCCACTCGAGCTGGCCGATATCGTTTCCGGTCAGCCTGATGCCGTCCACAAAGATGGTCGGCGTCCTACCCACGGCGAGCCTGTTTCCCTCGGCTATGTCTTTATCGACTTCGGCCGCCGCCTGCTGCGAATCGAGACAGGCGGTAAATTCCGGCAGGTTCAGGCCGACGCGGCGGGCGTAATCGAGCAGGCTCTGCCGGTCGAGCCGCCTTTGATTGGCGAAGAGCAAATCGTGGTATGGCCAGAAGCGTCCGAGCCGGTGGGCGCATTCGCCGGCTGCTGCCGCAGCGCGGGCGTTGGGATGTATGTTGCTCAGGGGAAAATTCCTGAAGACTATCTTGACCCGTCCCGAGTCGACATATTTCTTCTTGATGAAGGGGAGCACCTGGCGAAAGAACTCGCCACAGGAGGGGCATTCGAAATCGGAAAACTCCATCACGGTTATCGGCGCATTGCGCTGTCCCAGCACCGGATCGTCTCCGTAGCTTGGCGGAACGACAAATTCCAGGCTGCCCGGAAAGCTCCGGTAGCTGACCAGGTAATACGGGCCGCGGCGCTCAAGCATGTGATCCAGGCTGGAGAAGCTCTGGGTGTTCTCCACCTCCTTGCTGATGATGATCGAGGGAAAGGCAGTTAGGCCGAGCTGGCGCACCAGCCCCGTCCCTTCGGGCGAGGAGACTTTGACCAGCCTCAGCCGGCTCTCGGGAACGAAATAACTGTTCAGGAAGGAGAAGAACTTCTTGGGATTCTCGAGGCTGAACGCTTCGTTATAGACTGCCGTGATGCTGATGGGAGGCGGAGAGCTGACATTCAACCTGGCGTCGATCAGCCGCGAATAGTGGGCAAACGGGGCTATCCCTTCAACCAGTTTCCCTTCGATCAGCGCGCTCGGTGTGCCGCGTATCCCCAGGTCGCGGCTATCGCTGAAATCGGATTCGATGCGGCGCCGCGCCCGGCCAGAACCGAGACATTTACTGAGGAGCATCGCATCGAGGCCGGCGGCGGCTGCGGCGGTTGACGCTTCCATCTCGGGCGCCGCGACGAGCTGCTCGACAAAGGGCCAGAGCTTCCCCTGCTCCTCCGCGCAGACGGCGGTCTCTGCGGCGCGCACCGACTCCGGCTGCGAAAAGTCCGGCAGATGTCGAAGGACGAATTCGACCCGCTGGCCGTAGACCTTCTTGATGAGCCTGTAGGTGGTATCGAAGAGATACCTGCTGTGCTGCTCCTTCAGGTCGGCGAATACGATAATTTTAAGGGGACGCTGTGTGCCATCTTCTTGCTGAGCAAGGGCGGCGTTTGCCGTTAGAAACAGCACGAGGGGAATCGACCTCCACATTTCTCTCCTCCGCGCCCGATCCGGGCCACCAGCTAATTTTACCGCAGAGCTCGCAAAGAACATAGACACGTGCCGGGGCGCACGGCCGCGCGCCCCGGCTGCCGCGCAAGATAAATATATCACAACAACAACGTTAGGACTTTGCTCAAGACAGGTCAGGCCCCCTCGCCCGGGCTTGAAGGAGGGATCTGCTGCGGTCGGGCAGGCTGACCCTGTACGCCCCGGTCGGGGGGCCTGAGCTTCGATGCCTGGACGCTTCAGACCGGCGACTTGCAGCTCGCGCAAAAAACTCCCCGTGAGCCGATTATGGCACAGGTTTTACAAAAGTCAAGCCTTTTTCGCCGGTCGGGGGCGAAGCCCGCGGCGATGACGCCAGGCGGCTTGCCGCGGTCGGCGAGAGCAAAAATTTTCTTGCAAAATTGTGCTGCTTATGGCAATTATATAGAGCCGCGCCCGCGCCGTTTGAGGTATTTTAAGATGCGCGAGTTTCTCAGGATGCTTGAGAAGGCCTTGCGATGCGACAGCCTACCTTTCGAGATCTTGAGAACCGCCATACACCTGGCAGGCGCCGATATGGGAGCGGTGCTGATCCATACGCAGGGGCGATATTCGGTAGCGGCGTTTATCGGCATGGATCCGGATGGTTTCCCGCTATCCGAGTTGACGGCGCGGCTCAACGCCGCGGGGAGAACGGCAACGGAAGTGTCCAGCCTCAGCGTCAGCTGGAGGCCGAGGCCAAATATATTGCTGCTGCCGGCCGTCCTGGAGAACAGGGCGGTGGCGCTGATCTACTTGGAGAGGATGCCGGAGCGCCAGCTTTTCTCCAGCTCAGATCGCGCCAGGCTCGAACCGCTGCTTCGCTGCGCCTGCGCGCTAGGGGGCACCTATCAAGTCTCACAACAACTGAACGTGGGATGAGGAGATGCACGCGGCTTACAGGGTAAACCTAAAAGCGGTATGCTCGGCGAAATAATCAAAAAGGAATTTCTCGAAAGCATCCTCAGCTTTCGCCTGCTATTTGCCTTCCTGCTTTCGGCCATCCTTTTTCCAGCAAGCTTTTACCTGATGATCGAGGCGCACCGCCAGATGCAGGAGCAGTACAGCGCCATCGCTAAATTCATGAACAGCGACACCTATGCCGCGCGGGTCCTGGTGCAAATCGGCGCTCCCCCGATTCCGACCGCAGCCTTCGCCTACGGTTCGGTGAGCAGTTTATCAAGGCCGGTCAATATCGGGCGGAGACTCGAGATACAGGTCTCGGCCAAGATCTTGCCTATTCCCAAGCGAGAGCAATACGAACTGGTGCTCGCCTACTTCCCGGCTCCGGATTTCCTCTTCCTGGCGAAGGTCATATTCAGCCTGCTCGGCTTGATGTTTGCCGCAACTGCTATTTGCGGCGAGCGGGAAAAGGGAACGCTCAGGCTCTTGATGGCGGCGGGGGTGCCGCGCCGCTCGCTGTTCTTCGGCAAGTGGTTTAGCTGCACCTTGGCCATTTCGTTGGTCCTCTTGTTCTTCCTGATTGTGGGACTGGTTCAATTCTCGCTCTCGCCTCACATCACGTTCGGGACGCAGGACTGGCTTCGGACAGGTCTGATAGCGGCGACAACTCTGCTCTACATTATGATCTTCGTCAACATCGGCCTGGCGGTCTCCTCCTTCTCTCGCAACAGCTACGGCTCAACCATAGCCGGGCTGCTTTTCTGGCTTATGGCCGTTCTGGTCATACCTGGCCTGGCCACGCAGCTTGCCCCGCTGCTCAGGCCGGTCCCGCTGGCCCAGCAGGTGCAGCTCGAGCGCATGGCCATCGAGAAGGAGGTCAGAGACGAGTTCCTGCGCGGGCAGCGGCTTTCGACCGTTCCGCCCGAGAAACTGTTTCAGGTCAATCAGAAGGTGCTGGAGCGGGTGGATGCGCTCGACGTCGATTACATGAACCGGATTTTTGCGCAGATCCGGCTGGCCGAGCGCCTGGCCGCCATTTCACCGGTAGCTGCCTTCAACCGCTCGATCATGGGTCTGGCCGGAACGGGCATAGAGGACGAGCACAACTACTTCATGCAACTGAAGCGGTACGTCGCTTTCATCTCGCGCCGCGACCGTCCCATGGCGGAATTGGCTGCTTTGAAGGAGCCGGAGCGGCTGCCGCAGTTTACCTATATCCCCTATCGGCTGGGAGAGACCTTCCGTTACATCCGATATGACCTGGTCGTCCTGGCGATTTACTTTGCCTTGAGCCTCTTCGTAGCCTTAAGGCTTTTCGACCGCTACGATGTGCGCTGAGATAACTAACTATGATCTGGGCAATAGCCGAACGTGAGATCCGCGACAAATTCACCAACCGCTATTTTCTGGCCACTTCTATCCTGCTCGTATCTCTCATGGCTATCTCAGCCTACGTCGGCGCGAGCCGCTATAATCGATTACTGGTCGAGCGGAGCCGGGCCGAGCGAGCGCACTGGGGGGAGCTGGCCGGTCGCAATTCGACCTACTTTAGCGTTGCCAACAGCGTGGCGCAGTTCCACCGCCGCCCTTTCCCCCTTCATATCCTTGTGAAAGGCGCAAGCCGTGAGACCGAGGAGACCCACTTCCGGCTCTTCCTGATCAGGGATATCCCTACGCCTGTCAGCGCCTATATTGCCAACTCCTTCTTCAGCTACTTCCAGCAGGTCGATCTGGCCTTTATCATCGGCGCTCTTTTTAGCCTCTTCGGCTTTCTCTTCAGCTACGATAGCGTCAACGCGGAAAACGAGCAGGGCACTCTCAGGCTGGTGCTTTCCAATTCCCTCTCGCGCAGCCAGATCATCCTCGGCAAGATGCTCGGCGGATCGCTGGGTCTGTTCATCCCGTTGACGCTGGGCTGGCTGCTCGCTGCATTGATCTTGCTTCTGAAGACAGATCTCGGGGCCGGCGATGCTCCGGCGCTCTTAATCATTTACCTGATTTCAGCATTATACCTTCTCACCTGTTACGAGCTTGGCATTCTGGTCTCGGTAATGATCGATAGCGCAACCACGGCCCTTCTAGCGCTGCTTCTGCTCTGGGCCTCATTGTTCATCGTCTACCCGAGCCTGGCGACTTCTTACGCCTCGGCCAAGCATCCGGTGTTAAGGACGGAACGACATGAGCAAGCCGACCTCCTTATGAGCGAGGCGACGCGAAAATGGCAGGCTGAACTCAGCGAAATCGTCAAGCTCTACCGGCAGACCGATCTGGTCATGTACCGGCGCGAGATCAATCGTATCGATAAGGATATGATGAGCGTGTCGCGTCGATATGTTGAAACGACCACTACTTTGCCGCTGCGCGCTCAGGCCGACCTGTTCCGCCGCCTCTGTTATTTCTCTCCCGCTGTCGCCTTTTACCAGAGCGCATTCGCCGCAGCCGGCAGCGATGCCGAGTCCGAGGCTCGCATCGTCACCGGCCTGCTCGACTACATACAGAACGTGTACGCGCCCTACATGTTCGAGATGCAGGTGCAGGAGGTGATCGAAGCCAACGGCCAGTTCCCCAAGCCCCGCCGGCTCGACTTCAGCGGCCTGCCCCGTTTCCAGCCTTCGCCGGAACCCTTCGCCGCCAGGCTCAAGCGCGCCCTGCCCGCGGCCAGCGCGCTCGCCTTTTATTGCCTCGTTTTCTTCATCGCCTCCTATGTCGCGTTCATTAAAATAAGCGTGCAATGAACGCAGGGCGAAGCCGAAAAGTGGTCCAGATGCGCTCACAAATCTGTATTAAACCGCCCTGAAATCGCCCCGGCACTCAACCGGTTTGCAATTTACCTTACTTTAAGTTATATCAGGCGCATGAGTTCGATTAGCAGGCGCGATTTCCTCAAGCGGGCCGCCTACGTCTCGGCCTCATCTTATATGCTCTCCTGGCCGGGCCATCCGAGCTGCCGCCAGTCCGAGCGCGTGCTGGTGGTGGGTGCCGGGCTGGCCGGGCTCGCGGCGGCCTATGAGCTGGACCGGCTCGGCTACGATGTTCTGGTGCTCGAGGCGCAGCAGAGGGCCGGCGGCCGGGTCCTGACGCTGCGCGCGCCCTTCGCCGGCAAAGGTCAGCTCTACGCGGAGGCGGGAGCCGCTTACTTCCCCGACAACCACGAGCGCGTGACGCGTTACGCTCGTTCCTTCGGGCTCTCGCTTCGGCGCGTCGCCGCGAGTCGCGGCGTGGGGCTCGCATACCTGCGCGGGCGGCGGCTGAAGTTTACCGATGTTGCTATTAATCCCTCCCTTATGCCTTATGCTTTGAACCCCGAGGAGCAGACCGTTGGACTTTTCGGCATTTTCATGCACTACTTCTGGCCGCTTCAGGCCCACCTGAAAGACCTCGGCCAGCAGTCTTTCTTCAGCTCTTACGGCCACCTGGACGAGATCTCGCTCGCCGAACACCTGCGCAGACAGGGGGCCTCGGATGACGCTATCAAGCTGATCTCGCTCGGCTCCTTCTACAGCGAACTTGATCAGGTTTCAGCGCTCTGGGGCGTCAAACAATTCATGATGGGGACGAGCGCCGCTTATCGGGAGGTGGCCGGCGGGAACGATCAGCTTCCGGCGGCCTTTGCCGCTGCGCTAAAATCTAGAATACGCTACGGCATGGCGGTGCGCGCCGTGCGCCATGGGCCGGCGGGAGTCGAGGTGATTGCGCGGAGCACCGCGCGCGGCCAGCAAGAGGAAAAGTTTTCGGCAGAGCGCGTTGTCCTGGCGATCCCCGCGCCGCTCGTCGATAAGCTCCAGATAGAGCCGCCCCTTTCTCCCGAAAAGCAACGCGCGCTGCACGAACTAGCATCGGCTAACATCTTCAGCGCCTTTCTATGCTGCCGGCGCCGCTTCTGGGAGGAAGAGGGGCTGAGCGGCACCGTTTTCACCGACCTCCCGTTACAACATCTCTATCATGCCACCGTGAATCAGGCCGGCCCGCGCGGCGTGCTCACAGCAGAGGCAGGCGGCGCGAGAGCCGCTTTCTTCGGCAATTTGCCAGGCGGCGAAAGATTGTCGTCCGTGATAGAACAGGCGGCTAAATTCTTTCCGCAGATTGCCGGAGAGATCGAAGTCGGCGAGACCATTCACTGGGGCGAAAACCAGTGGGCGCGGGGGGCATTTTCTATTTTCGGCCCGGGACAGTTGAGGCGGCTCCTTCCACGCCTCGCCCGCCCGGAAGCGAGGCTGCACTTTGCCGGCGAATATACCTCCTGGTGGAACGGCTGGGCAGAGGGGGCCCTCGAGTCGGGAGAGCGCGCGGCGCGCGAGGTTGCTGCCGCAGCCAATCGGGAGAACACTTAAAGAGAAGCTAGAAGCTAGGAGTTAGAAGCTAGAATAAATGCATGGTGCGGGCGTGAAAGAGCGAGGTGATGGGGAATCTCCGCGGGCCAGCTTTGAATTCTCTCTCTTTACTATGGCCTCACCACCTCTGTAGCTTTATCGAGATTAATATTCTAGCTCCTAACTCCTAGCTTCTAACTCCTGTTTTTATTATCTCCGGCTCGGATGACGGCGGCGCGGCTCACCGCGCTGGTCCCGTTCGCCTCCCTCGCCACCTTCGCGCAGAACCGCGCGGCGGCTCAACCGGATCCGATTGTCGCTCACCTCGAGCACTTTTACCATTATCTCCTGCCCGACGCGCAGCTCATCGCGGATATTGCGCACGCGATGATCGGCGACTTCGGAGATGTGGAGCAGGCCCTCCGTTCCCGGGAATATCTCGACGAAGGCTCCAAAATCGGCGAGCCTGGTGATTTTTCCCAGATATACCTTGCCCGGCTCGGCCTCGGCGGCGATGGCGCGAATCATATTGATCGCCCGCTCTGCCGATTCGGCATCGTAGGCGGCAATCGACACTCGTCCGTCGTCCTGGATCTCGATGCGCGTTCCGGTCTGCTCGACAATCGATCGGATGACCTTGCCTCCGGTGCCGATCACCTCGCCGATCTTATGGGTGGGGATGTTGATCGTGGTGATGCGCGGGGCAAAGATAGAGATCTCGGTGCGGGGCTGGGGTATGGTCTCGAGCATTTTCGAGAGGATGAACAGCCGTCCGCGGCGCGCCTGCTGCAAGGCCTCGGACATGATCTCCGGCGTCACGCCGGTTATCTTGATATCCATCTGGAGGGCAGTAACGCCGCGCTCGGTCCCGGCCACTTTGAAGTCCATGTCGCCGTAGTGGTCTTCGGCCCCGGCTATATCGGACAGGATCGCGTAGCGATCTCCCTCCTTGACCAGTCCCATTGCGATCCCGGCCACGGGCGATTTAATCGGCACTCCGGCGTCCATGAGCGCCAGCACGCCTCCGCAGACCGTGGCCATAGAGGTTGAGCCGTTCGACTCCAGGATATCTGAGACCACTCGAATCGTGTAAGGAAATCCTTCTTCCGGTGGGATCATCGGGGCGATGGCCCGCTCGGCCAGCGCTCCGTGGCCGATTTCGCGCCGGCCCGGGGCGCGCAGGAAGGCCACCTCGCCCACCGAGAATGGCGGGAAGTTATAGTGGATCATGAAACGCTTGGCCAGATCTCCTTCCAGGGCGTCGAGGCGTTGCACATCCTCGGCGGTGCCCAGCGTCACCGTCACCAGGGCTTGAGTTTCGCCGCGCGTGAAGAGCGCCGACCCGTGAGTGCGCGGCAGCATCGCCACCTCGCAGGTTATCTGCCGGATCTCGTCGAAGGCGCGGCCGTCTGGCCTGACGCTATCGACGAGCAAGTCGTACCTGAATACTTTTTCCAGCACATGCTCGAATATTCGACCCGCTTCGACCCGCTTTTTCAGCTCTTCCTCTGGAAAGCTTTCGACCAGAGCCTTGCGCAGCTGGTCGAGCTTCAACTGGCTGGCTTTCTTGCCCCTAGTACGCAGCGCGTCGCGGATCAACCCGCTGTACTGCTCTTCCACCTGTCGCAACAGCTCGGGATCGAACTGCGGCGGAGTCACCTGGCGCTTGACGATCCCCATCCTCTGGTAAAGCTCTTTCTGGACGGCCACGATCTCGCGGATATAGCTGTGGGCGAAGGCCAGCGCTTCGGCTATCTTCTCCTCGGGCACTTCGTTGGCACCGGCTTCGACCATAACGATCGCATCCTCGGTGCCCGCTACCACCAGGTTGAGCCGGCTGTCTTTAAGCTGGCTCCTTGTTGGATTTATGACGAACTCATCGCCGATCAGGCCGACCCTGACCCCGGCGATCGGTCGATTAAACGGGATGTCGGAGAGGTAGAGCGCAGCCGACGCCCCGGTTATGCTGACGATGTCCGGATCGTTCTCCAGGTCTGCCGATAGGACCAGGGCTATCACCTGAGTCTCCGACTGGAAGCCCGCGTCGAACAGGGGCCTGATCGGCCGGTCGATCAAGCGGCTGGTGAGCACTTCCTTTTCCGTCGGCCTCCCCTCGCGCTTGAAGAATCCTCCCGGTATCCTGCCGGCGGCATAAGTGTACTCCCGATAATCCACGGTCAGCGGAAAGAAGCCGAGGTCTTCTTTCGGCTCCTCTTCGGCACACGCCGTTACTAAAACAACGGTATCGCCATAGCGCAGATATGCTGCGCCGTTGGCCTGCTTTGCTAGTTTTCCTACTTCGATGCTGAGTTCTCTATCGCCAATATTGATACTGGCCCGGTACATCATGATAAATTCCTCCAGATATTGCCACCACGCCAAGGTGAGGCCACAGGACTTTTCCCGATTTGAGATTTAAACCAGGGGCAAGAGGTGCCTGAGGTCCTTCTGTGGGGTTATTGTGAGAGCTTTCTCCCTCACTTAGCATGAGGGTATTCGACGTTCGATCCAAATCCACCTTATCACTTTCTCAAGCCCAATCTCTCGACGAGCGAGTGATACCTTTCAGGGTCTTCCCTGCGAAGGTACTCGAGCAGGCGCCGCCGCCTGCCCACCATCATCAGCAGGCCGCGCCGTGAATGGTGATCCTTCTTGTGTATCTTCAGGTGCTGGGTTAGAGCGTTGATCTGCTCGGTAAGCAGCGCCACCTGCACCTCCGGGGAGCCGGTGTCGCCTTGGTGCAACCGGTAATTAGTGATCAAATTAGCCTTAGCTTCCTTAGTCAGCGGCAATTTTTCCTCCTATGGATGGACCGCTTCTCCTTCCAAATACTTTAAAGTAACACATGAGCCGCTTCTTGTAAAGCGCTCGTTTCGACGTCGGTGCGCCAACCAGGACTTGGTAGAGATTAGGCGGCTAACTTTAGTTCGATTCGTGGAAGAGGTCTAATCAAGTCTAACCGATTATTCAG
>FWPU01005094.1_pt1 | contig 29323 bp, 20 predicted proteins | sample 2228361 | NCBI WGS metagenome assembly FWPU01 (sample SAMEA103939777, study PRJEB20133) | metagenome | reverse complement strand
CGAGTGGGTGCAAAAAATCGAGGCCGACGGCTACTCGGAAGATGCCATCGGCGCGGTCAACGTGGCCAAAGAGTTGGTGGGAGTCAAGTAGTATTGCGGAATGGTTTCCGTGTTACGGAGTAGAGTAATGCCCAAGAACATCAAATCCATCAGCAACCCGAAACTCAAACTAGAGATTTTGACACCGCCGGAGGTCCAGCGGATTCACGATGCTACCCTGCATATCATCGAGCATGTGGGGGTGCGTTTTCCGTCGAAGCGGGCGTTAGAGATTTGGGCCGCGCATGGCGCAACCGTAGACCGCGAAACAATGATTGTGCGCGCCAACCCGCACATTATCGAGGAAGCCCTAAAAAAGGCTCCGCCAGCGTATTCTCTGGCGGCTCGCGATCCACAGCAAGATTGTCCGCTAGATGGGAATCATGTCTTTGCCGGCACCGACGGCTGCGGCGTGGAGATCATAGACATCGAAACGGGTGTGCGGCGTATGTCCAGACTTTCGGATGTGCGCGATATTGCGCGCGTGGCCGACGCCACCGAGGAGGTGGGCTTTCATTGGGTGCCGCTGTCGGCGCAAGACAAGCCGCCCGAAACGCGCGGCCTGCACGAGATCAAGACTATTTGGGAAAATTCCACCAAACATGTCCAGACCGAGTCCATTTACAACGAAGCCGAAGCGCGCGCTGCGGTCGAGATGGCGGCCCTGATCGTGGGCGGCAAGGACAAATTGCGTGAGCGCCCGGTGCTTTCGGTGATGCAATGCACCGCCCCGCCGCTGGGTCACGACGGCGGCAGCTTGGACGCGGCCCTGGTAGCGGCGGAATACGGCCTGCCGACCGGTTTCATGACCATGGCTTCTTGTTTGACTACCGGGCCCGCAACGCTGGCCGGGACGCTGGCAGTGGGCAACGCCGAAGTGGTGGCCGGCACTGCCCTGCTGCAACTGGCCTACCCCGGCGCGCCGGTCTTTTATGCTGCTGCGCAGACGGCTTCCGATCCGCGCACGGGCGTCTATACCGGCGGCGGTCCAGAGGATTTCCTGTTTGGTGCGGCTACCAATGTGTTGTCCGATTTCTACGACATCCCGCTCTCGATGGGAGCATTTGCCACCGGCGCCAAAGAGCCTAACTGGCAGGCCGGCCTGGAAAATGCACTCTCGGCCTTCATGGCGTGTGTGGTCATGTCTGACATGCTGCTGGGCCTGGGCTTTCTGCATGGCAGCCGCATTTGGTCTTATGCTCAGATGATGATGGACGCCGAAATCTTCTCCATCATCCACAAGACGATGCAAGGGATTGTCGTGGACGACGAAACGCTGGCCCTGGAAACGATTGCAGCGGTAGGCCCCGGCGGCAACTTCCTCAGCCAGAAACATACCCGCCGCCACATGCGCGACCTGTTCTTGCCGCAGTTCATGGACCGTCGTCCCTATAACGAGTGGGAAGCCAGGAAAGACGACGCCCGAGATTGGGCGCTAGCCAAAGCCCGCCGCATCCTGGCCGAGCACCAGCCCGACCCGCTGGACGAGAAAATCTCTGCAGAGATGGCCAAGATTATCGAGAGTTTGGAGGGAGGGGGGTAGGCAGGGGGGCAGGTACACAGGTAGACAGGTACACAGGTAAACAGGTAAACAGGTACACAGGTAGAAGGTATGCAACCAAAAATCGAACTTTTGACGCAAGATTTGATTGACCGAATTCTGGATGAAGCCTTCCAGTTGATGATGAAGCCCGGCATCAAAGTCCAGTATGCCGAGGCGCGTGAATTGCTGGCCTCAGCCGGTTGTAAAGTGGACCAGGCCAAAGAGGTGGTACATATCCCCGAATCGGTGGTGAGAAAGGCCCTTGAAACGATCCCCAGCCAATTCGTGCTGTATGACCGCGCGGGGAATCCCAAAGTCACCTATGGCGGCAATTACGTCCACTTCGATCCCGGCTCATCTGGCGTCCACGTCCTTGACCCCGAAACGCTGGAACACAAACCCGCCTACACCGCCGACCTGGTGCGGCTGGTGAAGGTGGCCGAGATGCTGCCGCAGTACGACGCGCAGTCTACCGCGGTGGTGTGCAACGAAGTGCCGAAAGAGATAGGCGATTTCTACCGTCTCTATTTGGTTTTGCTGCACTCACACAAGCCGGTCGTGACCGGAGCGTTCACCAACGATACCCTCCAGGTCATGATTGACATGCTGGCGATTTTCGCAGGCAGCCGGGCGGCGCTGGCAGAGAAGCCGCAGGCTGTGTTCGACGTGTGTCCCTCGCCGCCGCTCATTTGGAGCAAATTTGGGGCCGGCAATCTGATCGAACTGGCGCGCGCAGGCGTGCCGGCTGAGATGGTGTCCATGCCGCTGGCGGGCGCAGCCGCACCGGTCACGCTGCTTGGCGCGGTGGTCCAACATGCCGCCGAGTGTTTGAGCGGCATCGTCATTCATCAATTGGCCAGGCCTGGCTCGCCCATCGTGTGGGGCGGCGCGCCAGCCATCTTCGACATGCGCAAGGGCAGCACGCCTATGGGCGCAGTCGAGACGGCCATGATAGACGCCTCGTATGCTCAGGTTGGCAAGGCGCTCGGCGTGCCAACTCACTGTTACCTCGGCGCAACCGAATCGAAGGTAGTGGACGCGCAAGCCGGGTTGGAAAGCGGCATGTCGGCGTTGATTGGCGCGCTGGCGGGCGTCAACATGATCTCCGGCGCGGGCATGTTAGACTTTTTGGCCTGTCAGAGTCCCGAAAAATTGACCATAGACGCCGAAGGAATTGCCATGGCCAAACGTCTGCTGGCCGGCATCCAGGCGCATACCGAAACACTTGCCACCGCCATGTTCGAGGGCATCGAATTCAAGGGCGATTTTCTCAAGCAGCGCGTTACCCGTGAACTCTTTGCCAAAGAACAATACCTGCCTTCCGAGATCATAGACCGCGACTCCATCCGTGGCTGGCAGCAAGCGGGCGGCCTCGATACCTTTGCGCGCGCCAAAATCCGCACTCAGCAATTGCTGGCCGAATACCAACGCCCACCCATGCAGCCTGCTCAGGAGAAAGAACTGATCGGCATGGTGGAACGCCTGGCCAAGAATGCCGGCCTGGATGCGCTCCCGGCGCTGGAGTAGCCTTTCGAGGTGTATGACGCCCTGTCGAATCTGCGCCATCCGTATCCCCCTTTCGAAACATGATTGCTCTCGAAAACCTGCTGCGCGTCCCGTATGTAGACGTCTCCCACGATTTTGACCTTTCCCCAGATGGGACGCGCATGGCCTTTTCATGGAATAGAACCGGACGATGGGAACTGTACGAACTGCCCCTCCCCGCTTCAGACGCACCTCGGCCTGCTTCCGTTGAATTTGCCCCTTCTCGCTTCGGCAGGAGCGGCTCCCCCCGCGCCAGTTCCCCTCTCCCGGTCTCGATGCGGGCTTCGTCCTACTCGACCAGCGAGGGAGAGAGAGCCGGGCCGAGGGGCGCCCAGTTTGCCCCCAAATACTCCCCCGACGGCGCCCATCTGGCTTATGCGGTAGATTTCGATGGCAGTGAAAACTTTCACCTCTTCGTCCACGATTTCGAGAGCGGCGCAGATACCGACCTGACCCCAAAACGCGAAATTCTTTTCGCGTTACAACCCAACTTCTGCTGGTCCCCAGACGGGACGGAAATCGCATTTCTCTCCAACCAAAGCGGCAACTTCGATGCCTATGTCATGCCTGCCCGCGGCGGACCGGCGCGCTGTGTGCTATCCATTCAACGTCCTTGTTGGGATGTTCGCTGGTCGCCAGATGGGAAGTGGCTGGCCGTTGCCTTCGAATCTAGCGGGCAGGATTATGGCGTATACCTCATCCCGCTAGATGGTGGTGAAGCGTTTCCCCTGGCAGACGAAAACGGCCCGCTCAATGCCCACCAGCCGGCCTGGTCACCAGAAGGTCGGAAGTTGGCCTTCTACTCCGATGCGCTCAGGGGCTGGCATCAAATCGGCATTCTGGATATCGTCACGAAGAGCATAGACTGGCTCACAGAGGAAAAAGTCAATTGCCTCACCCCTTGCTGGTCACCCGACGGTTCGAAGCTGGCCTATGTTCGCGCCCGCGGCGCTGCGGATGAACTCGTCGTCCATTCATTCGACGGGCAGGTAAAAACGTTCCAGGTCGAGAGCGGCGTCCATTACAAACCGCGTTTCACGCCGGATGGCGGGCATGTCATCATCGGCTTTAGCAGCCCACGCCGGCCGCCCGACTTATGGCAATTGTCCCTGGCAACTGGCCAGTTCACCCAACTCACCCATTCCCTGCCAGGGGAATGGCCAATTGCATCCCTGCCTGAACCGCAGGAGATCACCTATCCTGGCATGGATGGAACGCCCATTCCGGCGCTGCTGTTTGCGTCCTCTCAAGCAAACGAGCATACGCCTGGCGTCGTGGTCATCCACGGCGGGCCAAACTGGCACTATCAACGGGAATGGCATCCTTTCATGACCCATCTGGCCTCGCGCGGTTGGACGGTGCTGGCGCCCAACTATCGTGGCTCGACCGGCTATGGCCGCGCCTGGCAAACCGCCAACCGCTATGACCTGGGCGGGGTGGATACCGACGACGTGGTTGCCGGCGCGCACTTCCTCATCCGCAACAAACTGACCGATCCCGCAAATCTCGCCGTCACCGGGCGCAGTCACGGCGGCTACCTGACCCTGTCCTGCCTGACGCGCTACCCTGAACTATGGGCAGTTGGGGCGGCTGTGGTGCCGTTCATGAACTGGTTCACCTGCCACGAACGCTCGCGCGATGACCTGAAGCATTGGGATATCGAAATGATGGGCGATCCGCAGGAAAATTATGCCTTGTGGCGCGAACGCTCGCCTTACTTCTTCCTCGACCGCCTCCGCGTCCCGCTGCAACTCATTTGCGGCGCACACGACCCGCGTTGCCCGGCCGAAGACTCCATCCAGGCCCGCGACAAACTCCTCGAACTGGGCAAAGAAGTGGACTTTCACCTGTACGAGGGCGAGGGGCATGGCTTTTTGAAGATCGAAAATGTGATCGACGCTGAAGTGCGGCGAGTGGCATTCCTGGCCCGCGTTCTGGAGTCACGGCAGTACATAGAAGGTTTGTAACGCGAAAATTCATTTTGCGTTTGTAGGACAACTCTTCAAGAGTTGTCCTACATGGGTTGCGACCCGCTGCGCTAATTTTTGTAATAGCGTCAATCATCCAACGGGAGAACTTATGCCTTACCTGAACTTCCTCAACGAAGCCGAAATCGAGGCCATTCACCAGGCCACCCTGCGCATCCTGGATGAAGTGGGCGTGGTGTTGAAACATGAGGCAACGCAAGACCTTCTGGCTGAGGCCGGCGCACGGGTGGATGGCGAGCGCGTTCGGTTCCCGCCCGAATTGGTGGAACATTGCCTTGCCAGCGCCGGCAAGACCGCCAGCCTGCGCGGGCGAAATGGCGTGGTGAAAACGCTTGGCGATGGGAATCTCTACTTCCACAATCTGGGCGGCGCGCGCGACCTCTACGATGCAGCCAATGGAACGAAGCGTTACGCCACCATCCAAGACGTGCAACTTGCAACCCGCCTGTTGGATGCGCTCGAAAACTGCAACACCATCACGCCTTTCTTCACCCCGCGCGACGTGCCAGGTGAATTGATGTCATTGATGATGTATCGCCATGCTTTGCCACACACCGTCAAACCAGTGCAAGGCCCCGGCGTGCAATATCCCGCCGAAGTGAAATACGCCCTGCGCATGGCCGAAGTCATTGGGCTGCCAACTGAGGTGCTGACCCTGTCCGTCTCGCCGGTCAGTCCGCTCAATATGCCCCCTTACGAGGCCGAAGCCATCGTGGAAATTGCCAGGGCAGGCGTGGCGTTTGGTCCGTTGCCGTGTCCCACAGCCGGGGCCACTGCGCCAATGTCTATGGCAGGCGCGCTGGCCCAACAAAATGCCGAGATATTGGTGCCGCTGGTGTTGGCGCAGGTCGTTCGTCCGGGGCTGCCAATCATATATTGCGGACGACTGGCCATGATGGAGGCGCGCACTGGCATTTCCGTGTGGGGCGGCGTGGAACTGGGACTGGTATCGGCGGCCACGGTGCAACTTGGGCATCACTACGGCCTGCCGGTCAATGTGTACGGATTCTCGACCAATGGCCACACACTCGACCTCCAGAACGGTTTCGAGCGTGGACTCAATGCCCTCATGCCGGCTCTGGCCGGCGCTGACGAACTTTCCGGTATCGGCGAGATGGAGGCGGGCGTGAGCGGCTCCTTTGCTCAGATGGTGGCTGATAACGAATTCGCAGGAAGCATCCGGCGGGCCAAGAGCAGATTCGAGGTCAGCGAGGAGGCGTTGGCGGTGGAGGTCATCGCCAAGGTCATGGATGGGTCTCGCAATTTCCTTGCTCAAAAGCACACCATGAAGTATCTCAAATCGGGCGAGGTGCTGCTGACCAAACTGGCTAATCGCGATACGTGGGAACAGTGGCAGGCCGGTGGGCGACAAGGAATGGCCGAACGCGCCCAGGCCGAGGCAGAACGAATTTTGCGCCAACATGAAGTGGAGCCGCTGGACGACGCGCAAATACGTGAATTGGACGCTATCATGACGGTGGCGGAGAAGGAATTGGTCAGGTAAGGGGCCAATTCATGGTATTGTTCTGTATTTTCTTAAGGAGATAACATGCTCAAACAAGCCCATGCCCTGACGGAAGAATTGATCGAGTGGAGACGTGACTTCCACAAGCACCCAGAGATTGGCTTCGAGGTGCAGCGTACGGCCGCTATCGTGGCCGATGAGTTGGAGAAATTGGGCTATCGTGTGCGGCGCGGGGTCGGCAAGACCGGCGTGGTGGCTGATTTTGGGGCAGGACATCCGGTAGTCGCGCTGCGCGCCGATATGGACGCGCTGCCCCTGCAAGAGTTGAACGACTTCGAGTACAAGTCTACGGTGGACAACAGGATGCATGCCTGCGGGCATGATTCGCATACGGCTATGGCGCTAGGGGCAGCAGCCATACTGGTAAAAGAGACATTTCCCGGCACGGTGCGCTTCCTGTTCCAGCCGAGCGAAGAGGCAGCCGACGAGGAGGGGAAAAGCGGCGCAATGCGCATGGTGGAAGATGGAGCGATGGAAGGAGTGGACTTCATCCTTGCCCAGCATGTGGACCCAACCGCGCCGGTCGGCACGATAGCCATCAACGCCGGCCCAGCCTCCGGCGGCGTGGATTCGTGGTTCGGCGAGATTCGCGGCAAGGGCGGGCATGGGGCCTTTCCCCATACTGCGATAGATACGTTCTATTTGACGGCTCATGTCATGCTGGCGTTGAGCGCCATCACTGCGCGGCGCATCGATCCATTTGCCCCCGCTGTCGTCAGCATTGGCTCGGTCAATGGCGGGTTCACAGAAAATGTCATTCCCGAAAGCGTGCGCATCACCGGCACGCTACGCTTTACCCTGCCCGAAATCCAGAAACAACTCCACGCTGAGATCAAGCGCGCCTTCGAGGTGGCACGCGCGCTGGGCGGCGACTATGACCTGCGCTTCGAGATCGGTTCGCCGCCCATGATCAACGATGCCGCCGTGTCGAAGGTCATCGAGGCGGTGGGAATAGACTTGCTAGGCAGGCAAAACGTCGGCGAACTGCACAAGACGCTAGGCGCAGAAGATTTTGGCTCCTTCATGGAACACGCCCCCGGCGCCATGTTTACGCTAGGCGTGCAAAAGGCCGGGCATGAGGAATACTACCTACATCACCCCAGATTCGAACTGGACGAGCGCGCCCTTCCAATTGGCGCAGCGGTAATGGCCGAATCTGCGCTACGGTTGTTGAGGGGACAAACCGGTCAAGAGCGATAATTGTCCACCAAACCGAACAGGATAGACAAGACACAGGAAAAGGCATTCCACAGGATGTAAAGAACAATTCTCTACCGTACCAATGTCATTGTGAGAGCGGCGCTCCCCCGCTCGAAGCCCTGGACTGTCCTGGACAGACAGTCCAGGGGACAGGCTATCTCCCACTCTCAGTAGATGGAAAATTGCGCTTGTAGTGACAACTTTAGTCGCAGGTTCGACAAACTTTGAGCCTGGGTAGCCCGTTGCCAGAAAGCAGCGCTGTCTTCAAGTTCGAGTGAGTTCACGGTGAAGTTTGTCTTGGAGAGCAGGGTCATGTTGGGCGGCTCTCAGCAAGCTGTAGACTACGGCAACCAAGGCGATGTGTCTCTCGATCGCTTCGAAATCCCGCAGTTGATACTGGTCCAACCCTTCGTCCTTGCTTTCCTCGTGATAGACTTCCACGGGCCAGCGATGGCGATAGATACGGGTGATCCCCGGCGCATGCCAGAACAAGCAGTTGCAGATCAGGAAGAGGGGGGTGTCAGACAAATCGGCCTGGCGATAATTGATGACCAGCCGGTGTTTTCCAAAGTTGGAATACGATGAGTCATGCAATAACTGTAATACATTTCTTGCTTGCCCTTGTAGTGGATGGTGACCGTTTTGAACACGGGAGGCACGCCTTGTTGAAGTGTTTCCAGATGTTTTTGTTTCAGGCGTTCAGAAAAGGCATCCATACGTCCCAGCCCGTTGTGCTTCCATTCGTCGGCGTAGACCTGGTCGCCGAGCATCAACGCAAAGGAAAGGCCGTTCTGGTTTTCCAGCAGGCGCTGGAAGACCTGGCCGGCGGAGGTGCCAGCGCCCGGCAGGAAGCAGGAGCCGAAGGCGAACCGGAGTGCGCGGCTGCCCGGGAACGGGGGCAGTTTTGAAGGTCCGAAAGAAGCGGCGGGAGGAAGTTGGGGGGATAGACCCAGGGCGTAGTGATAGGTCGTTTTGGGCTTATGTTGCTTTTTGGAAACCCCATGAAACGGAGGGCAGACCGCTTGTATGTTTCGTAGGCTGCGCCGTATTATGCCAGCAGCCAGGGCCCTTCGGCAAACGGGGCCAGGAGCAATGGGACGATGCCGGCCAGGGCGGCCATGACCGCCAGGAGCGAGTTCGTCATGAGCGCCCAACCGGCCAGGCTACCAATGAAACCAACATACTGGTAACTGCCTACCTGTGGCGCAAGTCTCTGACCTGCAGAAATCGGCAAATCGGAGATTTGCTCCACAATGCACCAGACAAGTCTTCGACCTGTCTCTGGAACGACCAAAAGTCATACGTTGCCATCAGAAATTACCTAAGAGTAGGCAGTTATCATACTACGGGTTCCTGGAAAACCGGTACGGCCCATGCCGGACGAGCGCGCCCCGTTCCGCGGTGGTGGAGGTCAGGCCAAGTGTGACCATTGCCCAGAGCGCCAACCACTCGCCCGCTAGCCATGAGGGCAGGCCGATGCCAACGCGCAGCCAGGGGACGAACCGGAAGCGCGCCCAGTCTAAAATGCCGAGCAGGATGGCGCCTATGCCTGAAACGAAGAAGAGAAATGACATCGTGAATTGCCCCTAAGCGCCTGGCTGCGGGGGAGGCCAGACGCGGCGGTCACCAGGCATTCTGCGCCGACCGTCAACCAGAACAGGGATACCATGACGGGGCTACTCGCATTCATCGGCCGGGTGAACAGATTCCAAGAAGGGCGCGTCGAGGTCTGGCGGAGAAATCGAGCCTTTCTGCACTGCGTCGAAGGTCAGGCGGGTGGGGTCGAGTCCGTGTTTCTGGCACAGGCCTTCGAACAGCGCCAGGTAACTGGCCGGGATGGCGGCGCTGAAATCCAGCCCCAGTGCGCGCGAGGCCGTTTGCAAGCTATCTGTGTCTGGGCTTTCGATCTCCACGAAGTCGCCGTAGGGCAATTCGTCTAACATGACGTGTACTTCCTCCCACGCATAGGTGGTGCGAAACTTCTCATACGTCGCCGAGACCACATAGCCCAACGCGCCCAAGATGCGCTGCGCCGTCTCGAAATCGCCGACCTCGGTCTCGTATTCTGTGCGGCTCAACACTCCCTCCAGCCGTTCGGAAGGGCCCTTGTAAGTCAACCGCGCTTGGGTATCCATGCGCAGCCGTAGCACCTGTCCGGCAGCGCGTAGGCTGCCATCCGGCCGGTCGAAGCGCAGGTTGGTTTCATGGACGCGCGGCTGCACCAGGCGCGCGCCCAACGCATGAAGGCGTTCCTTCACCCGTCTCAGGTCTTTTACGTAGAATTTGACTTCAGTTTCTTGGCCGTTCACAGTTCCTTGCGCCTCAGTCTCCCTACTGGATGCTCAACAGGGTTTGCTTTTGTTCCACGCTCTCGCCGGCCCGCACGCGGACGCGGTGCACCGTCCCGGCGCGCGGTGCTTTCAACTCGTTTTGCATCTTCATGGACTCGAGGATGACCAGCACCTGTCCTTTTTCGACGGCTTGCCCTTCTTGGACCGGGATAGAGACGACCATGCCTGGCATAGGCGCCTTGAGATGGAACTCGCCCGCCTCGGAGACTAACCCGCCGCCGGCTGCCCTCAAACGCTTTTCTCTCTCGTCTTCGACCTTGACCGGGTACTGCCGCCCCATCAGTAGCACTTCCCACTGTTCCTCGTCCGGGTAGACGAAGCCCTCGAACGAGCGGCCATTCAGCAACAGCGAAAAGACCGGCTGTCCGTGAATGGCGTCGAAATCCACCTCGAAGGCCTGCCCGTCGACGAGGATGTGGCGTTCGTCCACAACCTCGATCAAGTATTCCTTTTCGTTGACAGTAGTCATGTATTTCATGGTTCGCCTCTAGCGGTGCATCCGCTCCCAACGTCCAACCCACTTCCAGTTGCTCGTATCTCGCTCCCCGCGCCGGACGATCTGCGCCGAACGCTGCGTCTGTTGGTGCGCCACCAGGGTTGCCATGATAGCGGCCACCTCGTCGTAGGTTTCTTTCCCTTCCTCCATCTCTTGCATGGAAAAACGCTCTTCGACGAAGCGCGTATCGTATTGCCCGGCCAGGAAGCGGTGCGAGTCCATCATGGTCTGGTGAAAGGGGATGTTGGTGCGCACGCCGACGATGCGATATTCCTCCAGCGCCCGCCTCATGCGCAGGATGGCCTGTCCGCGCGTTTCACCCCACACGATCAATTTGGCAATCATCGGGTCGTAGAAGGGCGTGATCTCGAAGCCGGGGTACACGCCTGTATCTACGCGCACGCCGGGGCCGGTGGGCAGCAGGCTGTGGGTGATACGCCCCGTGGAGGGCAGGAAGCCGTTGTAAGGATCCTCGGCGTTGATGCGGCACTCGATGGCATGGCCGTTGAAATGCACGTCTTTTTGCCTGGCGCTCAATTGTCGCCCGCGTGCAATGCGGATTTGCTCGGCGACGATGTCTATGCCGGTGACCATCTCGGTTATGGGATGTTCCACTTGCAAGCGGGTATTCATTTCCAAAAAGTAGAAATTCTTTTCTTTGTCCACCAGGAACTCGATTGTGCCGGCGTTGAGGTATTCCACGGCCTGCGCGGCCTTGACGGCTACCTGTCCCATGCGCTGGCGCAGGTCTTCATCCAGAAAAGGAGAGGGGGACTCCTCCAGCAATTTCTGGTGGCGGCGCTGGAGCGAGCATTCTCGTTCGCCCAGGTGGATGACGTTGCCGTGCATATCGGCCAGGATTTGGAATTCGATGTGTCGCGCGCCCTCCACCAATTTTTCCAGATAGACGTTGCCATCTCCAAAAGCGGCTTCGGCCTCGCGGCGCGCCGATTGCAGCAGTAGGGGCATCTCTTCCAGGCTTCTGACCTCGCGCATCCCTTTCCCGCCGCCGCCAGCGGTGGCCTTGATGAGCAGGGGAAAACCAATCTGCGGCGCACGCGCCAACAGGTCTTCATCGCTCATGTTGCCTACGTCTTCCGTGCCTGGCACCACCGGTACGCCAGCCTTGATGACCGTTGCGCGGGCAACGGCCTTATCACCCATGGCGGCTATGGCCGACGGCTTGGGGCCGATGAAGGTGATGCTGGCATCTTCGCAAGCCTGGGCAAAATCTTCGCGCTCGGCCAGGAAGCCATAGCCCGGATGGATGGCGTCGGCCCTGCATTGACGCGCAATGTCAATGATCTTGTCGCCGCGCAGGTACGATTCGCGCGCCGGGGCCGGACCGAGCAAATAAGCCTCGTCGGCATAGCGCACATGAAGCGCCTGGCGATCGGCCTCCGAAAAGACCGCTACGGTCTTGACGCCCAACTCGCGGCAAGCGCGCAAGACGCGCACCGCAATTTCTCCTCGATTGGCGACCAATACTTTTTTGAACATGACACCTCTCGTCTTGAAGGTCATTGCGAGAAGCCGCTTGGTCTCGATACGCTCGTTTCACTCGCTACTCGACCAGCGGTCTTGCAATGACCTAGGTTATAACGGAATATTTCCATGCTTCTTGGCAGGGTTGGAGTCACGCTTGTTGCTCAACATCTCCAGCGCGTTGATCAGGCGAGGACGGGTCTCGCGCGGCTCGATGACATCGTCGATGTACCCGCGTTCGGCGGCAATGTAGGGATTGGCAAATTTCTCGCGATATTCGGCCACTAACTCTGCCTTGCGCTTGACCGGGTCTGCGGCTTTCTCCAATTCTTTGCGGAAAATGATGTTGACGGCCCCCTCTGGCCCCATCACGGCAATCTCGGCGCTTGGCCAGGCCAGGTTGACGTCGCCGCGGATGTGCTTGCTCGACATCACGTCATAGGCTCCGCCATAGGCCTTGCGGGTGATGACCGTCAGTTTGGGGACGGTGGCTTCGCAGTAGGCATACAACAACTTGGCGCCATGCCGGATGATGCCACCATGTTCCTGACCGGTGCCGGGCAGGAAGCCTGGCACGTCAACCAAGGTCAGAAGGGGTATGTTGAAAGCGTCGCAGAAGCGGACGAAGCGGCCGGCCTTGTCCGAAGAGTTGATGTCTAGCACGCCCGCCAGGACGGCCGGCTGGTTGGCAACGATGCCGATGGAATGCCCACCCAGGCGCGCAAAGCCCACCACGATATTGGGCGCGTAGGCTTCGTGAATCTCGAAGAACTGCCCATTGTCTACGACTCGGTGAATGACCTCTTTGATGTCGTAAGGTTTGCCTGGGTCATCTGGCACGATGCTGTCCAGCGACTCGTCCATGCGCAGTGGATCGTCGCCCGATTGCACGAGCGGCGGGTCCTCCATATTGTTGGAGGGCAGGTAGCCAAGTAATTTGCGGATCAGGTAGAGCGTATCCGCTTCGCTGTCGGCGGCCACATGGCAAACGCCCGAAGTCTCGGCATGGACGCTGGCGCCGCCTAACTCTTCGAAGGAAACTTCCTCGTGCGTGACCGACTTGACCACTTCTGGCCCGGTGACGAACATGTAGGATGAGCCGCGTACCATAAAGATGAAATCGGTCAGGGCGGGAGAGTAGACCGCTCCGCCAGCGCATGGCCCCATGATGGCGCTGATTTGCGGGATGACACCCGAAGCCAGCGTGTTGCGCAGGAAGATGTCTGCATAGCCACCCAACGAGACTACGCCCTCCTGAATGCGGGCGCCGCCCGAATCATTCAAGCCGATGACCGGCGCGCCGTTCTTGAGAGCCATGTCCATGATCTTGCAAATCTTCTCGGCATGGACTTCGCCCAGCGAGCCGCCGAAGACAGTGAAATCTTGCGAGAAAACGTACACCAGCCGTTCCTCGATGGTGCCCCAACCGGTGACGACCGAGTCGCTCAGGTACTTTTGCTTGTCCAGCCCGAAGTCGTGGGTGCGGTGGGTCACAAAGGCGTCCACTTCGCGGAAGGAGCCTTTGTCTAAAAGCAGGTCTATGCGTTCGCGCGCGGTCAGGCGGCCCTTTTTGTGATGGGCTTCGATGCGCTCTGCCCCCCCGCCCAGGCGAGAGCGGAATTTCAAGTCACGCAGACGTTCGATTCTACTTGTATGCTCACTCATTTGTCTCTCTCTTTCGCCACAGATGACCTCCAAGGCGTGGCATTGGCTCTGTAGTTCAGGGTTACCTTCTCGAATGCTCTTTCGAGAAGAAAATCTTCGTTTCGGGAAGCCAGACGCATATTGCTGTGATGACTAGCAAGGCGACTGTGGTCCCCAGGGAAAAGGGCCAGTTGAGACGCTGGGTTTGGAGCAGTAGCCGCTCGCACCAATACCAAAGTGCGAGGCCGGCCGCCGTTCCAAGCAGCCAGATGCGCGTCCAGGGCTTTCGCTGCCACATGCCCCACAGCAGCAACAAGCCGGCCGCAAGCCCAACGCCGCCGCTGATAGCAAGGTAGGCTGCTCCCGGCGGTGCGCCAAACCGTTGCAGGTCGTCCCACCAGTGCAGGGCGCTCCACAGGCGCAATCCACCCCACGCTGTAAGGCTTAACACCAGCCAGAGGAGTATCGTTACACTGAGAGGGCGTTTCATGACTACGGTGAGTATGGCTCTTGCAAAATTTATCACAATTGCGAGATTTTGTGGTGCGATATTCATAGCGCGGGGGGCCGCAACCAAATGTACCGCCGACCTTTGGTCGGTTATACCAGGCAAAGCCTGGTGGTACGACAAGCATGTTATAGAATCTTCGCGGTTGTGATAGATTTTGTAGAGCAATACTATAGCGCGGCAAGCCGCAGCCAAGTGCAAAATGAATTTCGCATTACAAATTTTCTTGGCTCGCCAAAGTGCTGGGATAACCATTGAGTTCGGGCGGCAGTTGCCCCCGTAGGGGGTGCCGCCCCATCGGTTTGGCGCACTAACCAAATTTTTGATGTACCGCCGACCTACTTGTGCCACCTGTGCCATGAAATGGTACGAAGTGGTAGAGGGCTAGGGTGAGGGCATAAAGTTATGCGAAAATATGACATTGTCAAAATAGTTACGCATCCTTATGTCCTTGAATCCTGTCTTTCATTACTCCCAGCAACCCTAAAGGATGCTTTGTGTTGGGAGCGGCCATGCAGCAGCATCGTCCCCCTTGGGGTCCGTTGTCAGAACCGCTTGCAAGTCACTGCATTGGCTTTCAGGGCCTGGGCAGGAAACGCATGATAGCCTTGCCGCCGTAGTAATCCAAAATCTCGTATCGCCCAGTATATTGGCCGCGATAGGGCATGGCTTCGAGGAAAGTTGGGTTGGCAAAGATGTAGTCCATGCCGAGCGCTGCCAGGTAGTCGCTGCCGCGCTGCGCCCGGTGCGCCTGGTAGTAAGCGTAACTGTTGATGAGGCCATCCATGTTGATGATGGTGCGCTCGCGGATGAAGTAGCCCACATTGCCGCCGCCGGTCATGCCAATCAAACTGCCGGGTTCGGTATGTTTTTCGACAAAAGCGGCAATTTCCATGTAGGGCGGCTGGGCTTTTACTTCGTCGTAAGTCATTTGGGCGGCTGTGAGTTGACCAAAGAAGATGGCTCGTGTCAGGCCCCAATATAGCGCCATGATCGTGAGGGTTATTTCGACTATTGGCAGGCGCCGCAGGGGTTGGGTGAGCAGGTCGAGCAGCAAGGCGCTTGCCAGGGCCAGGAAGACCGCTTGGCTGATCCAATACCATTCCTTGGCCGCGGCGTAGCCGGTGGCGTTGTAGGAGAGCACTTGTATGAAGGAACCAGCCAGCAAGGGGACGAGCGCCAGGGAACGCACAGCGCGCGCTGTCCGCCGGCGGTTGAGGAGCAAAATGGCTCCTAACGCCAGCAAAGCTAGAAAGAGCAGGATAGCATAGCGCAGACTGTAATCCAGCGGCCAGACGCGCATCTCGATGGCGCTGTTCCATTGGCCGAGCAGATTGGTGAAGGGTGCCCAAGCATTCAGGTCGCCTTCGGGGTCAATGCCAAAGAAGGAGGTAGGGTACCGCGCTGCTCCGCCGTAGACGCGGCTGGCAAACGAACCCCACCAGCGTTTGATCTGTCCGCTGACCGGCGAGGATACCCCAAATGTCCATTTGTTCCATAGCATGTACAGTCCCAGCGCCCCGCCCAGGATGCCATAGTAGATGACGCCCTCGGTCAGCCAGGCGCGTCCATGCGCTCGCAAGGTGTTCAGCCGGTCGGAAACGACCGGGCTTGCTTTTGGACTGCTGAACAACGCATAGACCAGGCGGCTGCCCAACACCAGCAGGAAGAGGATGCCGCCTTCAATGAGCGGTACGGTGCGCGGAAAACTGCCAGTGACCAGCCCCAGGCCATATAATCCCGTGAGTAAGGCCAGGCTGACCAGCGTGGAAAGGGCCAGGCCGAGAAGAGTCCTCCAGGCCAGTCGAGGCAACGCATGGGACCTGGGATGCTCGTACAGACCCAGGAAGTAGAACAGCGGCACGCGCAACAGCAGGCTGATTGCCAGGGTCAGCATGGCGCTGTCTTTGTACAGGTAATAGCCGGGTAAACCGATGCGGATGACGAAGGCGCCCAGCGCGCCAACTGCCAGCCAGAGCAAGTCGAGCGGCAGCAGGAAACGCTGCGGGTGAGCGCGGAAGACGTACCATAGCCCAAAGAGCAGGGCCAGGAAGACCAGGTCGAGGCGGCTGAAGGTGAGCAGGACGGCAAGGAGGCCCAGGGTGGCAGGCCGACTCCATTTGACGGAAGCAGGCTGCGGGTCGCTGTCGAAGCGCTGCAAGACGAACAAGAACAGCAACAGGCAGAAGGCCGCCAGTCCGGTCTCCAGTCCCTGCTGGTACATGTTCCAATGCAGGTTCAAATCGAAGGCCCAATAGAGGGCCGCTAGAACCGCGATGGGCAGAGAGAGGCTCTTTCTCAGCAGGCGGTAGAGCAGGATGGCGGTGGCGGCTCGCAAGGCGGCCAGGACGAGCAACAGGATGCGTAGCGGCAGGATGAGGTCGAAGCGCGCCAGGGCAAAGATCGGCACACAGACCAACATCCAGAGCGGATGATAGCCATTGGTTGGGTTGAGGCCGTCGAAGGTGCTGCCTTTGCCTTCACTGATATTCTGCGCTACTTTGAAGTAGTAGTAGGCGTCATCGCGCGTGAACCATTTGTTGGGGAAGTTGTAAGCGTCCGAAAGGGCCGCATAGACGTTGATGGACAGCAGCGCAGCCGCAAGCAGGATTTCGAACCAGGGCAGGCGTTTCCAGGAGGGGGAAGATTTCAAGGGCGTTATCCGATGTCGAGGGTGATTTTGCCGAAGTTTTCGCCGTTCCACAGGCGCTGTTGGGCGCGGGCGGCTTCTTCGAGCGGGAAGGCGCTGTCGAGCGCGGGGTGGAGTTTGCCGGCTACTACCAGGTCCATGACGGCGGCAAAATCGGCCAGGTTGCTCATGGTAGAGCCGATGATGGAGAGGTGTTTGGCAAAGATGTAACGGTTGTCTATTTCGAACTTTGGGGCGGCGGAGTTGCCCACCGTGAGCAGCCGCCCGCCTTTCTTGAGCGTTCGCAGGCTGGACGGGAAGGTTGCGCCGACGTTGTCTACTACCACGTCCACGCCGCGTTTGCCGGTAGCCAGGAAGACGGCCCTGGCCCAATCTTCTTCTTTCGAACGGTCGATGAGGATGTCGGCGCCGAGTGCGGCGGCTTTGTCCAACTTCCACGCTTCGGAACCAACGACGATGACCTGCGCGCCGATATATTTGGCGATATCCACGCTGGCGGTGTTGACCCCGCCCCCCGCGCCTATCACGAGGACCGTCTCTCCGGGTTGCAGGTTGCCGCGCGTGACGAGGGAGTGCCAGGCGGTTTGGTACACCAGGGCGCCCGGTGCGGCGCGATGGAAGTCGAAATCGGCGGGCAGTTTGTATAACTGGCGGATGGGCAGGCAGACGTATTGGGCATAGGTGCCGCGTACGGTCTCGCCAAGTAAATGCCAGTTTTGGCAGCGATTGTCCCAGCCGGTCAGACAGGCTTTGCACTGTCCACAGCCCAGGTTGGCGTTGATGACCACGCGGTCGCCCACTTGCAAGTCTACGGGCTGATCGGGGAGGGGCAAGATCGCCTCGATCAGCCCTGCGCCGTCGGCACCGTTGATGTGCGGCCATTCGAGTTTCAGGTCGGGCCAGCCGTTGCGCACCATCACGTCCATGCGGTTGAGGGCCGCTGCTCGTAGCCGCACCAGCGCCTGGCCGGGTTGGGGTTCGGGCGTGGGGAAGTCGGTATATTGCAAGACTTCGGGACCGCCATGTTGGTAGAAAAGGGTGGCTTTCATGGTGTTTTCCTGTAAGAGCAATTTTGTGCTGTAATGCGAAAAGTAACTACCTACCAGACAGCGCTTTGCATGGTATCGAGCCTGGTGGAAAGGATATTCAACAGGATGCAAAGGATGGAAGGATGCTCTGTGTCTCGATCGAAAGGCGATCCTGTGTATCCTAATCCGACTAGTTGGAGAGGGTAGGCAATTACGCTGTAATACTAAAAGATTGGGCAACTACCTACCAGACAGCGCTTTGTCTGAAATCAAGCCGAGGGCATTCAACAGGATGTCAAGGATAAATTGTAAACCAACTCCAGTCACTTTCGATGCCGCGCGCGCCCAGGTCGTCTACCAGGCCGTTCTGGTCGAACATGCGCACCTTCCAGCGATACTCTCCAGGCGGCAGAAGATGGGGAAAAGTGTATTCGTTTCCGGCTGTCGAAAACTCTCCGCTTTGGACTCTTTCCAGCCAGGGCGGATCGACATTGGGGTTGTATGACGAGTCTGTCGTGAGCAGCAGGGTATCTACGAAGATGCTGTACTGTTCGTCTTTGCCATACGTTCGGAACAGACTCATGGGGAGGGGGCCACTGGGGAGATCGAATAGGCCCGCCTCTTGCCAGATCCATTGATCGAGCGGATTCCCGTTTTGTGCGAAGGGAACGCTTCGAGCGGCGATTTCGAGGAAGTTTTGCTGGTCGTTGTCCAATCGTTTGTAGAATCGCACCCAAACGTGATATTGTCCTGCTTGCGGCAGGGTATAGTTCAGGTGGGCGCGTTCTACCTGCCAACTATCCAGCAGGAAACCCGAGCGGTGAAAGCCGTCTGCAAATTTGGCGTCTATGATCCATCCTGTTCCCTGGAAGTTTTGCTCGGCCTCGATCCATTGCAGGTTGGAGCGCAGGCGTTCTATGCTAATTTCGTAACTGCTGCCGTTGATGTCGTCCGTCTTCCAGGCAAATGTCACGGGGCGATTGGCCGGCAGACGCGTGCCATTGGACGGTTGGAGGCCGCGAGGCGCCGGCAGGGTGTAGCAGCGTGGCCGAGACAGCGCCGGCGCCGGCACACGATAGAGGTCGAAGAAGCGCCCGCTTCGGATGAGTTCTGTTTGGGGGTAAAAAGTCAGTACAGCGTGCAAGGATGCCAAACGATCTTGCTGATGGGTGGGCGCGTCTTTCTTGAAGAGGATATCTAGCCCTGGTTGGCTGCGCATTTGCCAGAGCGTCTGCAACAATTGTGAGACTTCTATTTGCCGATACTTCTGTCGGGCCTCGTCCAATCCAACCTCGTGGCCGCCGCTCACCGTGAACAGCATGACGTTGGACTCTAATTCCAAGGGATCGGCCTGGTTGGGCAAATAAGGATACAGAATCATGCCAACTTCTTTGGTCGAGGCGGTCGAAAAGTCAGCCAATTCGCGCCGCACTACTTGTTCTTGGGGGGTGTGCAGGGCTGAAGTGAAGATGCGATAATCGTTGATGAGGATGATGGTTATTGCCAACAAGAAGACCGGCCCGGAAAATCGTCCCGCTGAAGCCAGGCCGTGCATGGAGCGTAAGATGGCGTACAACACCCACAACCCCAACGCGCCCAATAGCGCCAGAGGCGCCAGGCTAGGATATAACACCCTCGGATAAGGGTAATTCATGGCCGTGGCTATCGAGACCTGGAATAAATAGAGCGCCAACAGAAAGACATATCTTGGTTGGCGAAAATTCCCCAGCGCATAGCCTAGCCCTATCACCACCCAGGGCAGCAACAAAGGATTGACTAGCGGGCCCTGCCAGGTCAAATATTGATCGGCTGCGACCGGGTAGAAAGTCGTCTTCCACACAGCTGCTGCGCCTTGCAAAAAGCGCGCCACGCCATTGGCCAGGTTGAGGGTGGAAAAGTAGGGGAAGTATTCGTAGTAATAACTGAAATAACGTTCGACCAGGTAACGATGCGTGAAGTATCCATACGTCAGCGCTATTGGCCAGGCTGTCAGGGCCAGGTACACAAGCCAGTCTCTCATGCCAGTTTTTTTCTTGGCGACTTCATGGATGGCTTGCCCTGTCAGCCAGGTCAGTGTAAATGCAGCGGTGGGCAAGAAGGTATCATAGGTCAACATGCCCAACGCCATCAGGATACCGGTTACCTGGAAGCGCCACTTCTCCTTACTCTGCGAGGCCGAAAGCAGAAAATACAGGCCTGGCATCATCCACAGTTCTATGGGTGAACTATGCAAGGCCTGGTGCGAAGCGGTCAGTTCCCCGAAAGAGAAGCCATACAAGAGCGCAGACAGAAGGGCCAGCAGCGAATTCCCAAACAGCCGCCGCGCCAGAAAATACAAAAACATGATCGCAATTATGCTGATACAGGCGCTTTCGATGCGCGCACTGGCATAGTTGACGCCGAACAGTCGCAAGAAAATGGAGCGCACCCAAAAGTCCACCGGCAGATACACATAATGCTTGCTGTGAAATTCGCCATGGTCTTCCCCCAAGATGACGGAATACCAACTTTGCGCCGTCCATTTGGACTCGTCGCTTTCGAGAGCATACACGCGATAGCTCAGATCGTAAAAGCGGCTAACGATAGCGACCACGAACAAGGCACCCATGAGCATTCTCTCTGCGCGGACAGGCAGGTTGCCCGGCTGCACGAAAGTATCCCTCCATGCCGGATTTGGGATGGTCCACATGACCATGCAGACCAGGCTTGCCAGGTAGGTCAGGTCACCGGCAGTGACGGCCCCAAAATGAATCCAAACCTGGGCAATACCCGCCAGCAGTAAGGCCAGCCACAGCAAGGCCAGGTCAGGGAGGCGGCTCATGGGCGTTGGTGTATGTCCATTTTTCCCTTTCATAAGCGGTGAGGTGTATCTGCCAAATAAGGATTGGCGAATGTGCAGCCACCTGCTTTGCGCAGCGCACACGGCTTCGATTGTCGCCGCATTCGAGGCTGGCGTGGAAGAATGCGTCTTCGAATAGGTCGCGATGTGCATTGCTCCCCATCTTACCAGAAATTCGGCCTTTTCATGTAACTACCTACCAGCCAGCGCTTTGCATGGTATCGAGCCTGGTGAAAAGGATATTCAACAGGATGCAAAGGATGGAAGGATGCTCTTTGTCTCGATCGAAAGGCGATCCTGTGTATCCTAATCCGACTGGTTGGAGAGGGTAGGCAGTTACCTTTGTTTATACTGAAAATGGTCACGAAATGCGCTTTTGCTCAATGGCATCTGTCGGACTGACGCTTCGACTAGGGTCTCGATGAGGTCTCGGCAAGCTCGGCCCGGCGGCTCGACCCGGCGGGTCGAGCTTATCGAGACCTCATCGAGACCAGGCGGTTTTAGCCCCGCTCGCCATCACCCGTTTCGAGGCGAATCTACAACATTTGAATGCTCCCCAGCACATTAGGGCAAGTTTCATCCTGTCGAAATGTGATACAATCGAGACACAAATGTGTCATAAAAGGAGAAGTGCATGGCCTTGATCGGTATCCGTGAATTGCGGCAGAAAACGGCCGAGGTGCTGAGACATGTCCGGGAGGAAGGCAAAACGTATGTCATTACCCACCAGGGACGTCCGGTGGCGTTGCTTTCGCCCCTGGACACGGAAAAGATCGAAGTGGAGATGTTGCGTTCTGCCCAACAGTCCGTATCCGGCGACCACTGGAAAGTCTATCGCCAACTGGCAAATGACATCCGCCAGGCCTGGCCCGCCGACCTGGATACGCAGACTTTGCTGGATGACATCCGCCGATGAGCGCCTACACCGTAGACGCCAGCGTGCATATCAATGCCCTGAATGCCCACGAGCAAGGGGCGCAGGAGAGTCAGGCATTCCTGATGAGACTGGAGGATGAATGCCTGGAGGTCATTTGCCCCACGCTGCTGGTTGCGGAGGTGGCAGCCGCCTTGTCGCGCGCCCTGGGCGATCCTGTACAGGGATTGGCGTTTGCCCGCGCTGTGCGGGACCTGCCCAACCTGGCGCTTGTCTCGCTGGATGAATCGCTGGCCGATCTGGCGGCGGAACTGGCTGCGCGTCATCGCCTGCGCGGCACAGATGCGGTCTATGCGGCAGTGGCGCAACGTCATGGAGCCGTGCTGGTTACCAACGATCGCCAGCAACTCGAACGTCTGAAAAGCATCTTGCCGGTCGTGCGGCCTGGCCAGGCGCTGGCGAAGTAAGCGAGCAGAGCGTGAAGTAGAGCGTAGTGGTAGAGAGCCTGCGCACAGCCAAAATGGGATAACCGTCTTCTTGACAGTCCTGCCAAGGCGCGGCATACTGGTATTATACTGATTCTTCCATCCAAGAATGGCGAGGCAACTCATGAAACAACGTTTTTCCTGGCGAGTGCCGGGCATGATACTGCTCTGCCTGGCGCTGGTCGTCTCCTGCGCAGGGCCTCAGCCCACCCCGCAGCCGAGCGAGACGCTTACCGTGCAAGCCCAGCCGGGGCAGGCCGGCCCGCAAGTCCTGGCGCAGGTTCCTATGCCAGGACAACGGCTGGACCTGAGCGCCGCCATCCAAATCGAGTTCGACCGCGACATGGACGCTGCCCAAACGGGGGATTCCTTTGCGCTTCTGGGGCCAGACGATGAGCCTGTTGCCGGCAAATTGACCTGGCTCGACCCCCGCAGTTTGTCCTTCCAACCTGCCGAGCCGCTGCAACCGGCCACGACTTACACCGCCCTCATCGAGAACGCTGCCGGCCAGGACGGCAGCATAGCGCCAGAAGCCATCCGCCTGGAATTCAAGACAGTCGAAACGCTGACGGTGGCGCAGGTCTTTCCGGCGCCCGATGCCGAGGGCATTGACCCGGCTACGACCATCACCGTCATCTTCAATCGTCCGGTGGTCCCGCTGGTCATGGCCGAAGAACAGCAAAGCCTGCCTCAGCCTTTGGAAATTTCCCCCACCGTGACAGGGAAAGGCGAATGGCTCAACTCGTCGGTGTACGTCTTCCAGCCGGAGAAGCCGCTCGTGAGTGGAAACCGCTACGCGGCGCGGGTATATGCGTCCCTGACCGATAGCGCCGGAAACGAGTTGGGAGAGCCATTCCAGTGGCAGTTCACCATCCGTCCGCCGGGCATTGGCACGTATGGGTTGACGAACGGCCCCTGGAATCCCAAAGACACAGTCAAAGACGTGCGGCTCGACCAGATGTTTGCCGTCAACTTCTTGCAGCCTATGGACGCCGACAGCGTCGCCCAGGCTGTGGCCATCTACGACCGCGAGACCGGACGAGCCTTTCCCATCCGCTTGAAATGGAACAAAGACTTCACCAGCCTGCGCATCGAACCCCAGGGGCGCTTCGAACTGTCTGGCTTCTACCGCCTGGTGGTGGAGGATACAGCCCAATCTCAAGATGGCGGCCACCTGGACAAGGGGCTGAGCCTGCCCTTCGAGACTATCGGCCCGCCCCGCGTTTCGAACGTGTACCCCGATGCGGATACCACGTTGAAGGAATACCACTCTTGTTTCGGCGTGGATTTTGCTTCGCCGATGAAGGCCAGTACGATTGACAGCCGCGTAAAGGTATCGCCACAGCCAAAGAACAAGTTGCAAATCTACTACTACGACTACGGCTGGCATCTCTCCGTGTGCGGGTTGGAGCCGGCCACCGATTATGTGGTGCGGTTACTGCCCGGCATGACTGACATCTATGGCAACGCCATTCAATCGGAATATGCCTTTTCCTTCCACAACCCCGATTACGCGCCTTATGTTCGCCTGGTCTTGCCCTGGACGCCGCTGGTGTATCGCGCAGATGGGCCGCAGGAAGTGTTCTTGGAACATCTCAACCTGGATTCGGCCCAACTCTCCCTGTACTCGTTGAGTTATGTCGAGTTCAGCCGCTTGCTGAATGGCAGCCGCCCGATGGCCGATTTCCAGCCACAAGGCCGGCCGCTGCGCACATGGCAGGTAGATGGGAGCGCTGAGCGCAACAAACTCCAATACCTGAACCTGAAGTTGGAGGACCCAAAAGGGAATCGCCTGCCGCCGGGCTATTACTTCATCGGCCTGCAAGCGGCGCCGCTGGACTATGACACGCCCTATTACCAGGGCTTCGTCTTCATCGTTGCCACCGACAACCTGACCTTCAAGGCTACGCCCAGCGAGGCGCTGGCCTGGGTGACCGATCTGGATAGCGGCCAACCGCAGGCAGGCGTGGCGGTCACGTTTTACAATGACAAATTCATCCGACTGGGCGAGGCCAAAACAGACGCCGACGGCCTGGCGCGGCTGAACGCCACCAATCCTGCCTACGCTTGCGTGGAAGGAGATGGCCACCTGGGGTTCACCGCCCTGGATTGGGGCGGCGGCGTGTGGACGGGGCAATTTGGCATCTCCGAAAATTACTACGCAAACCGTCCGACTACCTTTGCTTACCTGTATACCGACCGGCCGCTCTATCGGCCGGGTCAGGAGGTGTTCTTCAAGGGCATCGTGCGTAAGGACGATGACCTGCATTACAGTTTGCCGGCTGGCGATTCTGTCTATGTGACGGTAGATCATTGGGGCGAGCAAATCTATGCCCAGGAACTGCCGCTTTCTGAATTGGGCGGTTTCTACGGTTCGTTCACGTTGTCCGATTTTGCGGCGCTGGGAACGTATGACATCTATGTACGCCAAGCCGCAGGCCAGCCGTCGGTTGGCCACCTGTCTTTCCGCGTGGCCGAATATCACAAGCCGGAGTTCCAGGTCAGCGTGACGGCCACACCCGCACAGGTTCTGCTGGGTGAAAAAGTCACCTTCGACCTGGATGCCGCTTATTACGCCGGCGGTCAGGTGACGGATGCGCAGGCAGAGGGCATCATCGAAAGCCGTCCCTACACCTTCGTCCCTGCCAAAGAATATCAGCGCTTCAGTTTTACAAGACCAGGCGGTGCGGCGTCGATAGGGGGGAGTTATTTGTTGAGCGCAACGTCTGGCGTCACGGATGAGAACGGGCATCTCACGATCGCGCTCCCCTCGCTGCCCAAGGATGCCAGGTTTGCACAACAAGTGACCCTCAAGGCCAATGTGACCGACGTGGGCGGCAACCTGGTCAGCGGCAGCGGCAGCGTGGTGCTGCATCCCAGCCAGGTCTATGTCGGCATCCGCGCGCAACAGTTCATCGGCGCGGCCGGCGAAGTGCAGACCTTCGAGGTGGTAGCCCTGGATTGGGATTCGCAACCGCTGGCGGGTCAGGAAGTGAGCGTGCAGTTCCTCGAGCGCAAATGGTACAGCGTGCAGGAAAAGGACAAGCAAGGCCAGTTGCGCTGGGTGACCTCGGTCAAAGAAATCCCGATTGGAACGCAGAAGGTTGTAACGGATGAGGAAGGATTGGCGACCGTTTCCTTCACGCCGCCCAATGGCGGGACGTTCGAGGCGCGCGCTACCGTGCTCGACAAGAAGGGCAACACCCACCAGGCTTCTGCTCGAATTTGGATTACCAGCCCCGCTTACATCGCCTGGCAGCAGACCAACGACCGCACGTTCGATGTAGTGGCTAACCAGGCCAGTTATCAGGTCGGCGATACGGCCGAGATTCTGATCGCTCAGCCATTCACGCATGAGGTCTATGCCCTGGTCACCGTCGAGCGCGGGCATATCTATCACCAGGAAGTGCTGCGTTTGAAGGACAGCAGCACAATCTACCGTTTGCCTATCACGGCCGACATGGCGCCCCTCATGTACGTTTCGGTGACGGTGGTAAGCGGCGTGCAGGGAGAAGAACCTCCCGATTTCAAAGTTGGCATGACACGCCTGGAAGTGGAGACCAGTCAGCAAGCCCTTCAGGTGAGCGTCACGGCCGACCGGGAAATCAGCGGGCCGGGGCGGGCTGTCACCTATACCATTACCACGAAAGACGCCGCCGGCAAGCCCGTGCAGGCCGAAGCCTCGCTGGCCGTGGTGGATAAGGCCGCGCTGGCGCTGGCGCCGTCCAATGTAGCGCCCATGCTGAGCAGTTTCTATCCGCAGCGGGCGTTGGGCGTGCGCACTGCGCTTGGACTGGTGTCGAATGCCGACAAGTTCAACGCCCAATACCGCAAGAGCATCCCAGAGGGCGGCGGGAGCGGCGGAGGCGGCGGCGACGAAAGTCTTGGGGTGGTCACCGTGCGCCAGGACTTCAAGGATACCGCCGCCTTCGAGGCGCTGGTGATGACCGATGAAAATGGCCAGGCGCAGGTGAGGGTTGAACTGCCGGAAAATCTGACCACCTGGCAGGCCGAGGTGCGCGCCGTCACGGCCGACAGCAAAGTGGGGCAAGCCACCACCGAAGTCCTCAGCACCAAGCCGCTGTTCGTCGAACTGACCACGCCGCGCTTCTTCGTGGCCGGCGACCAGGCTCGAATCGGCGCAATCGTGCATAACACCACCGAGGCCGCCCTAGAGGCCGAGGTCGAACTCGAAGCCGAAGGCGTCAGCCTCGATAACGGAAGCAGGCAAAGGGTCCGTGTAGAAGCGAAAGGGCAGGCATATGTCGTCTGGGACATCACCGTTCAGGATGTCCAGCGCGTGGACCTCACCGCTCGCGTTTCCGGCGGCGGATACCAGGACGCGAGCAAAGCGGCGCTTGGCACGCTCGAAGGTCAGGGTATCCCCGTCTATACCTTCACCGCCAAGGAGACGGTCGGCACGTCGGGGATGCTGCGCGAGGCGGGTTCGGTCACCGAAAGTTTACGATTGCCCCAAACGCTCGATTACAGAGACGCCAACCTGTCCATCCAGGTCGAGCCGTCGCTGGCTGCCTCGCTGCAAAGCGGCCTGAAGTATCTCGAAGATTTCGATTACCTGTGCATGGAGCAGACCGTCTCGCGCTTCCTGCCCAACGTCATCATGGCGCGCGCCCTCCAGGCCGCCGGGCTGGAAACCTCTGCGCTGCGGCGCGGCCTCGACCGGCAGGTGAACGCCGCCCTGCAACGCATCTACGCCAAGCAACTGTACGACGGCGGCTGGCACTGGTGGGACGGCGGCGAGAGCGACCCGTACGTCACGGCTTACGTCCTCTACGGTTTGCTCGAAGCCCGCGAGAGCGGCTACCCCGTGGCGGAAGACGCGCTAGCAGCCGGCCTGCGTTACCTCAAGGAGAATCTGCCTACCATCGTTTCTCGCCCAGAGCGCGGCCGGGCCCTGGTGCGCGGCGGAGGCGGCGGAAGCCAGAATTTGAATTGGGAGTACAACCGCTATGCCTTCATGATGTACGTATTGGCGCGCGGCGGCAAACTGGGCGCTGGCGACCCCAATGGACTGTATGGACAACGCGCTATCTTGAGCCTGTATGCGCGCGCTTACCTGATGCAGACGCTGTACCTGCTCGACCCGCAAGACGAGCGCATCCCTTCGCTTCTTTCGGACCTCGGGTCTGCTGCCGTTATGTCAGCCTCCGGCGCACATTGGGAGGAAGCCGAGACCGACTACTGGAACTGGAACACGGACACGCGCACCACTGCCATCGTGCTGAACGCCTTCGTACAGGTCGCGCCGGAAAGCCCCGTCACGGCGCAGGCCGTCCGCTGGCTGATGGCGCACCGTAGCGCCGGTCACTGGGCCTCCACGCAGGAAACGGCCTGGTCGCTGATCGCGTTGACCAACTGGCTGATCGAGTCGAAGGAGTTCGAAACCAGTTACCAGTATGCCCTGGGCCTGAATGGCGAGAGGCTGGCGCAGGCCAGCGTCAACCGCGACAATCTGACCGACGTCTTCGATCTACAAGTGGGGTTGAAAGACTTGCTGAAAGACGAAGCCAACTATCTGGTGTTCACGCGCGGGGAAGGCACGGGCAACCTGTATTACTCGGCTTACCTGAGCGCCACGTTGCCGATAGAGCAAGTACAGCCGCTCGATCAGGGCGTCAGCCTCTCGCGCGAATACTTTACCCTCGACGACCCCAAGACGCCCATCACCGAAATCGAGCGCGGCGAATTGGTGCGCGTGCGTCTGACGATGGTCGTGCCGGCTGCGCTGCATTATGTGGTGGTCGAAGACCCTCTGCCAGCCGGCCTGGAGGCTGTGGACGCCTCGCTCGAAACCAGCGTCGAAGTGCCGAGCAAATACACCCCTGCCGATTACAACCAACGCGGCTTGGGCTGGTGGTATTTCACCCATCAGGAAGTCCGTGATGAAAAAGTCGTATTGTCCACCGATTACTTGCCAGCCGGCACCTACGTCTATACTTACCTGGCGCGTGCCAGCACGCCTGGCATCTTCAAAGTCATCCCGCCCATCGCTTCCGAGTTCTACTTCCCCGATGTAGGCGGGCGCGGTGCGGGCAGCGTGTTCGTGGTGAAGCCGTAAAATCTAAGTTATACGCCTGGAGATAGACATGGCCAATATTCTCAATGTCACTGAAGACACCTTCGAAGCAGAGGTCCTTGCTTCGTCAACGCCCGTTTTAGTGGATTTCAGCGCCGTATGGTGCGGTCCCTGTAAAATGCTCGACCCTCTGCTCGAACGCCTGGCCGTTGAATGGGAGGGTAAGATCAAAGTCGTCAAGATAGACGCCGACCAGAACCCCAATCTCTTGATGCGCTATGGCGTGTTGGGAATACCGACTTTGTTATTGTTCGAAGCAGGGACAGTGACCGAGCGCGTGACTGGCTACCAGCCAAAGGACAAATTGATTGCCAGGTTTGCGCCGCATCTGACGTCCTAACGCCAATAACGCCAATGTTTGTAACTGCCTACTCTGCCAAACAGGATGAAGAGGATAAGGATAGCCTTTCAACGAAGACAAAATATCCTTGGCTCATGTGTAAAGGGGGTGAAAAAGGCGCAAATTTCAGCGTAAAATGTAACTGCTCAGGTCAAGACCCTAAAGGTCTCCTGTGCAATCGAAAATGGGTTTCAAGCCTGACCTTCCTGTAAATTCAGCCTTTCGAGGTGCGGAAAAGACCTTTAGGGTCCGTATTTGGGGCATTTTCAAAAGTGGCTGAGTTACCGTAAAATTAGTAATTCTGCCCCTGGTTTACAGATGAGCCTTGCAATTGCTCAGCCCTCCTGATTCGCGGGGCTATGTCTCGACAAGATTTCGAAAGGCTCAATCACCTGCTCGACAACCAAAGCCGCCTGGTCTCGATAAGGTCTCGACAGGCTCGACCCAACGACTCGACCCGGCGGGTCTCGGCAGGGTCTCGATAAGGTCTCGACAGGCTCGACCCAACGACTCGACCCAGCGGCTCGACCCGGCGGGTCTCGATGAGGTCTCGACAGGCTCGACCCGGCGGGTCTCGATGAGGTCTCGACAGGCTCGACCCGGCGGGTCTCGACAGGGTCTCGATGAACTCGACCCAGCGGCTCAACCTGTCAGCCTTCGGCGTGAGCGCTCAGGCGAACGCTCAG